>Ga0157376_10000017_pt1 | contig 268501 bp, 235 predicted proteins | sample M45metaG_FD_121801 | JGI IMG/M metagenome (GOLD analysis project Ga0157376, IMG submission 121801) | Miscanthus rhizosphere microbial communities from Kellogg Biological Station, Michigan, USA - M4-5 metaG | ecosystem: Host-associated > Plants > Roots > Rhizosphere > Soil | place: USA... | reverse complement strand
TACACACCGAAATGCTTCATCCCCCACGCGGCGTCGCTGCATCAGGCTTTCGCCCATTGTGCAAGATTCCCCACTGCTGCCTCCCGTAGGAGTCTGGACCGTGTCTCAGTTCCAGTGTGGCTGATCATCCTCTCAGACCAGCTACCGATCAAAGCCTTGGTAGGCCATTACCCTACCAACTAGCTAATCGGGCGCGGGCCCCTCCATCGGCGCCTTGCGGCTTTCATCCTTGCGGATCTTATGCGGAATTAGCTCCGCTTTCGCGGAGTTATTCCCCACCAAAGGGCAGGTTACCCACGTGTTACGCACCCGTGCGCCGTGCGCCAGTTGTATTGCTACAACCGCGCACTCGACTTGCATGTGTTAAGCACGCCGCCAGCGTTCGTTCTGAGCCAGGATCAAACTCTCGTTTGAAGCCTGTCGCTTAGGCGAAAAAAAATGCCCTCCGACCAAAGTCGAAGAGCCAGCCTACCTAAGCAAATTGTTGAGTCGCTCGATTGTTACTCAGTCATTCGGGCTCGAATAGGCCGAATGACTCGAACGGATTCTGGCAAATCATATTCAGTTGTCTATGAACGATAGCCTCCCCTGTCCAGCAGAGTGGCATTCCGAAGAACCTGATGAGTATAGGAAACACTCATCGGATTGTCAACACTTAGAAATAACTTTCTTCGATTTTTCCACAAGCCGCTTCGGCCGCTCCGTAACTGACTGAGAAGCGACCGGATACGGCATTGCGGAAGCGGGATATTCAAGATCGCGGCAGCGGGGAGACATTCCACGAAGTGGGCGAAAATCGGGCTCGCGACAAATGGCCGGTCGACAGGACTCGGCGGCATTGAGGTTTCAGCGGCCGGTCTAAACTGCAACCTATTCAGAATCGCTCCAGAACTCTGCCGCCGATCGCCGCGGGACACGCGGAAGGAAACCAGAAACCAGCACTCCGCATCCATACCTGTAGGCCCGAGTGCGACGCAAAATCGCACCGCAAAAATTCTGCGGGTTTCTTCGTCCTCCAAATACAATTACTCATAAATACACCTACAGCATTTCATACTCTTTGGTAACTATGCTTTTCTGAAGAAATCTGTGGTTTGGCAAAGAATTCATGCGCACAGCCGGAAATCAGAACTTCGTAATGTCAGCTTAATCAACCGTTTACAAATCTTAGGCCGACTGGCACGGTTCTTGCACCTTTCTCTCTCGCCAGAAGTGTTCATCGAGTGGGTACTGCAGAGCCCTTAACGGAAAGTCGTCACGCCTCAAGAAACGGCGACGGGCCGGCAGTAGCTAAAGCATAGCCAGTGTGACGGAGCAGCAGCGTGAAAAGGGGTTTTCACGCAGGCGTGGTGGTGTGCCCGCTCGCGAAGTTTGCCCGAGCGGCAAGGGGATCGGGGACAGGCCGGAGAAAATGCGAGTGGAAAGACCAACTCAAGGAGAACGAAAACTAATGAGAAGCACGCAGTTTCTCAAATCACTGTTTTTGCTGGCGTTGTTTTTTCTTTTGGTGAGCGATCCAGCAAAAGCACAAAGCATCGTAACCGGCGCCGTGAGCGGCACGGTGACCGACGCGAGCGGTGCCATCGTAACGGGCGCCAAAGTCGCTCTAACCAATGAGTCCACTCAGGAAATGCAATCGGTTTCGAGCAACGAATCCGGCGTGTACCAATTCGCACTGCTGAAACCGGGGCGTTACTCGCTCACCGTGGAGAGAGAAGGCTTCCGTCGCATCGTACAAAAAACGGAAGTGCTGCTCGGTCAAACGGCAACCATCAATGTCCGTCTGGAGGTCGGCGAAACTTCGCAGACCGTCGAAATCACCGAACGCGCCCCGCTACTGCAAACCGAGGACGGCAACATTACTTCTAACGTGGACCTGCGCACCTTGCAGAACATTCCCAATCCCGGCGGCGATCTGAGCTATATCGCGCAGCTTTCGCCCGGCGTCACCATGAACACCTCAAACGGCGGCGGTTATGGCAACTTCACCGCCTTCGGTCTTCCCGCCACCGCAAATCTTTTCACCATCAATGGCAACGACTACAACGATCCGTTCTTGAACCTAAACAATTCCGGCGCCAGCAACCTGCTGCTTGGTTCCAACGAAGTGCAGGAAGTCGCGGTGGTCAGCAACGGCTACACCGGCCAATACGGACGCCAAGCCGGCGCTCAAGTGGACTACACCACCAAGTCCGGCGGCAACTCCTTCCATGGCAATGCGGTTTACTACTGGAACGGCAGCGCGCTCAACGCCAATGATTTCTTCCTGAACCAGGCGGGCCAGGCGCGTCCATTTGAGAACAACAACCAGTGGGCCGCTGCACTGGGCGGTCCCATCAAGAAAGACAAAGCGTTCTTCTTCATCAATACCGAGGGCCTGCGTTACACGTTCGGGTCCAGCAGTGAAGTGTTCGTGCCCACACAGGCATTCCAGAGCTTTGTTCTCGGCACAAGTTTGCCCGCGAACAATCCGGCGTCGGTTCCCTTCTATCAGCAGTTGTTCGGCCTTTACAACAACGCGCCGGGCGCGGCCAATGCACAACCGGTCGCCGATTCCTGCGGCCCCGATCTTGGCTCGACCGTCGCTGGCGGTCAGTGCCTTGCCTCCTACCGGGTTTCCGTCCCTAACGGCAACCGCGAATGGCTCATCAGCGGCCGCGTGGACTACAACTTCTCGGAGAAGGACAAAATCTTCGGTCGCGTGAAATTTGATCGCGGCAACCAACCGACGTACACCGACCCCATCAATCCAGCCTTCAACATTCAGAGCAATCAGCCGGAGGACGAAGGCCAGTTGAACTACACGCACGTTTTCAGTCCGCGTGTAGTCAACAATTTCATCGGCTCAGTGATCTACTACTCGGCCCTGTTCCAGAGCCCCGACCTTAACAGCGCTCTTTCGGCCTTTCCCTACATCCTCAACATTTCCGACACCAACCTAACCCCATTGGGCTCCGGTTCCGGCTCATTTCCGTTTTTTGCGATCTTTCCTCAGGGCCGCAACGTCACCCAATACCAACTGGTGGATGACCTTTCCATCGAACGCGGCAAACACACCTTCAAACTTGGCGCGAACTTCCGCCGCGATGATGTCAGTGACCACACCGCCAGCGAAGGCAGCTATCCGGCCATCAGCTCGAGCATGCTGCAATTCGCCGATGGCGTAGCCGGCGGCATCGCACAGAACTTTGCCATCAGCAACACGCAGCCGCTGGCCTTCTATAGCCTCGGCGTCTACTTCCAGGATGAGTTCCGCGTGAATTCCAAGCTGAAGCTCACCTTGGCCTTGCGTGCCGACCGCAACTCCGGCGGCACCTGCACATCGGACTGTGTCGCTCGTGCCAACGCGCCGTTCGCTGACCTCAGTCACGATGCCACCATCCCCTACAACCAGATGATGACCACGGGTACGAACCAGATCCTTCCCGCCGTCGAGCGTGTGGTATTCGAACCGCGCGTCGGCTTCGCCTACAGTCCGCATGGCGACAAGACCGTTGTTCGCGGAGGTATCGGGCTCTTCACGGATCTTTATCCCGGCACCATCCTGAACCAGTTCACCACCAACTTCCCGCAAGTAACGCGTTTCTCGCTCTCGCAGCTCGGAACGATTGACGCAGCCGCCAATCCGGCGAGCGCCGCAGCCATCATCACGCAGTGCAACTCCGCGTTTCAGAGTGCGTTCAACGGCGGCGGCACGGTAAATGACTTTCTCAATGCCGCGCCGGCCGGTTGCGCTACGCCTGATCTGAACGACGTCGTTGGTCGCCTGCAAAATCCAAAATACCTGGAATGGAATCTGCAGGTTCAGCACACTCTCGGCCAACGCACCGTCGTCTCGGTAAACTATGTCGGCAACCACGGCTACGACGAACTACTCGAAAATCCGTTCTCGAATGGATTCGGTTTCGGTAATCTTCCGGCATCTCCGGTCGATAGCCGGGTACAAAACGTCCTCACGCTCACCAACAGTGGCGTGTCCAACTACCATGGGTTGACAGCCGCCGTGCAGGAGCAGTTCACCCACGGCTTTTCCGGTTCATTCAGCTACACGTTCAGCCACACCTTGGACAACGTCTCGAACGGCGGAATCCTGCCGTACAGCTTGACCAACAGCCTGCTGAACCAGCTCAGCCCGTTCAGCGCCACCGCGCTGAATTACAGCAATTCCGATTACGACGTTCGTCACAGCTTGAACGCCAACTATGTCTGGGATCTTCCGGTGAAATTCCAGAATCGTGCGCTCAACACCATCGTCGGCGGTTGGACGGTTTCCGGCACATTCTTTTACCGTACGGGTCTGCCCTTCAGCGTCACCGACGGTGCCGCGACCGGCAACATCGCCAACGGCGGTCTGAACCTCTTCAATGCCACCGTGCTCGGCCAACCGGTCACCGCGGTTTCGCTCGACTGTGGGGCTTCGGCCGTTAACTCACCCTGTCTCACGGCATCGCAGTTCTCAACCACCGAAACCACCTTTGGCACGATTCCGCGCAACTCCTTCCGCGGACCGGGCTACTTCAACACCGACCTTGGCCTGAAAAAGTCGTTCCGGCTAAACGAACGGTTGTCCTTCACCTTGGGAGCCAACGCCTACAACATTCTTAACCACCCGAACTTTGCCAATCCGGTTGCTGACCTCAGCAGCACGTCGTTCGGGACCATCCTCAACGCCGTGCAGCCTCCGACGTCGCCTTATGGCGCGTTTGCGGCCGCCGCTACCGATGCCCGCATTGTTCAAGTGATGGGCAAGATCACTTTCTAACTCGAACCGCCACTCAACCTTTTCCGGGGCGGCTCTGGCCGCCCCTTTTTCTTAACCCGATCGACCCCAACAAAATTTGCGTTCGCGATGGGTCTCCAACCGCCTGGCCGACCTCGGCTCGCGGTGCGCCCGAACCTGATCCATTCCGGCCGCACCGCCATTTGTGCGATGATGCGGTCGCATTGAGGCCGCGGTGAGAAAAGGCAACTTCCCCAAAGAACTGCAAACCCGTTTCGCAGGCGCGCTAGAGCAGGCACCGTGGTTTCGCCCGGGAATTAAACTCGCCGCCGCGGTTTCTGGCGGAGCCGACTCCGTGGCATTGCTAACGCTTCTCGCCGAAGCACGCTCGGACTTGGGCATCGTGCTTAGCGCCGTTCACTTCAATCACAAATTGCGCGGTAGGGTTTCCGACGCCGACGAACGGTTTGTCACCGCGCTGGCGGAAAAAAATGGTGTTCCCTTGCACATCGGCCGGGGAGACGTCGCCGGCAAAGCGCGCCAGGAAAAGTCCAATTTAGAGGACGCTGCGAGGCGAGCGCGTTACGCATTTTTTGAAAAGCTGGCCGGCCAAGGATTGCTCGACGCTGTCGCTACCGCGCACACCATGGACGACCAGGCCGAGACCGTGCTGGCCCACATTTTGCGCGGAACGGGAATTTCCGGCCTGGCCGGTATCCATCCAACTGCCGGCGCAGCGCGCCGCCCGCTGCTCGACTTTCGCCGCGAGGATTTGCGCAAATATTTGCGGGCAAAGAAACAGCCGTGGCGCGAAGACGCCAGCAATCGCGACACCAGCCGCTCCCGCGCTCGCATGCGCAAGAAACTCCTCCCCACCCTGGTGAAGGATTTCAATCCCGCGGCCATCGAGCACTTGGCCGGCCTCGCCAAGCGGGCCAGGGAGCAAGCGCGATTCGTCGATTGTTTCGCCGACCACGTCTTACAAACGTTGGTCAAGCGCAACGAATCCTCTTTGCGAGTCAGCATCGCCAGGTTCCTGGACCCGGCGAACCTGGGGCAACCGGACGCCGCTTCCGCCCTACGGTCAGCGCTGGTCCATAAAATCGTCGCCCAGCTGAAGGAAAAACACGGTCAATTGTCTGCTGCGCACCTGGACTCCATTGTGCGCTTAGCCGAGCGCGGCGAGCCTCGGAAGCGGGTCCAGCTTCCCGGCGGCGTGGACGTCTGGTGCGAAAAAGATGCTCTGCTTTTTCGCGCGCGCTCCTGATTCGGCGGCGATCGGCCACTCCGCGCGCCCTAGCGATTTTCGCGGGAGTTGACCTTTAGGGACAGCCGGCCGATTCCAGTTATCCATGATTGACTGGCATTCACCCAGGCGAGACACTATTTAGGAGGAAGGTAGCGGCCTCGGGCGCAGCAGCAGGGCGATGTTTTCCGCCGACGCGGGCAGCAACGGAGTTCAGGGTTTGTTCTGGCAGCCTTGATTAAGAAAACTAACTTGAGCGCTAAACAGCCTTCTTCCTTTTCCGAAGCGCGCATCGCCGCTCGCGTTCGGGCGATGGGCAAGCAGATTTCGCGGGCTTACCCTAGGCGGCGGCTCGACGTGGTCGTAACCATGGATCGCGGCTTTGTTTTTGCTGCTGACCTCGTCCGGCAAATTGCTTCGCCGTTGGTTTGCCACTTCGTGCGTGAGCAAGTCAGCGACGTGCGGCAAGGCAAGCATGCGCGGCGCGAAGTTTTTTTCAGCGGTGCGCGGCCGGATTTGAAGGGCCGAGACGTTCTGCTGGTGGATGCAGTGCTGGACAGCGGGATCACGCAAGAGTTCCTGTTGCGGCGCCTGGCGGAGACTCAGCCGCGTTCGTTGCGACTTGCGGTCCTCCTGGACAAGCCGGAGCGCCGCCATGTCAGCCTGGAGCCCGATTACTTCGGCTTCCAGACCGCATCTAACCAGATGTGGGTTGGTTACGGTTTAGCCGATGGTGCGGGCGCAGGGAGAAACGCCCGCGGCCTGTCGGCGAAGCGGAATTCGGCGTCTAATAAGAAGAAGCGTAGACGGTAGGTTCGCTTCGCGCAGCCAGGATGGTTGCTTCCGTTGGTTAGGACATGGGGGCAATAGCTCTTGAAGAGGCACAAGTTTTTCGTACCCAGTCGGAGAGGTAAAACGTGAATCCCAGTTCGACAGCAAAAACGATCTTATTCTGGCTTTCGATCGTGCTCCTCGGCGTCATGCTCTGGAGGCTCGTGTCGGCCAACGGTCAGGCGGCTCGCGAAGACGAGCCGAGCTTCAGTGAGTTCATGGCCCACGTGGACCAGGGCGACGTCAAAGAGGTCACCATGTACCTCTCGCCGAACAGCTATGAGCTGCAAGGCGAATACGTCAAGGCCAACAAGAAATTCCACGTCACCGTCTTCAAGGAAGCCGCTCCAGACCTCACCAAGCAGCTTCGCGATAAGTCCGTACTGATCAAGGTGAAGGAAGTACGCAGCGGCGACTGGCTGATTATCTTGCTGAACGCTCTGCCGCTCTTGCTGTTGGTCGGTTTCTGCTTGTTCCTCATGCGTCAAATGCAGGCCGGCGGCAACAAAGCACTCAGCTTTGGCAAGTCCCGCGCTCGCCTGCTCTCCGCGCAGCAAAAGAAAGTCACGTTTAAAGACGTCGCGGGCACGGACGAAGCCAAGGAAGAACTGCAGGAGATCATTGAGTTCTTAAAGGATCCGCAGAAGTTCCAGAAACTCGGCGGCCGCATTCCGAAAGGCGTGCTGCTGGTCGGACCTCCAGGAACCGGTAAGACGTTACTTGCCCGCGCCATCGCCGGCGAAGCCAATGTTCCCTTCTTTTCAATCTCCGGCTCCGACTTCGTCGAAATGTTCGTTGGCGTCGGCGCCAGCCGCGTTCGCGACCTGTTCGAGCAAGGCAAGAAGAATGCGCCCTGCATCATCTTCATTGACGAAATTGACGCGGTCGGCCGCCATCGCGGCGCCGGTTTGGGCGGCGGGCATGACGAGCGCGAACAAACCCTAAACGCGCTGCTCGTAGAAATGGACGGCTTTGAGTCGAACGAAGGCGTGATCCTCATCGCAGCGACCAATCGCCCCGACGTGCTCGATCCCGCATTGCTGCGCCCCGGCCGCTTCGACCGCCGCGTGGTCGTCGCGCGTCCCGACGTCAAGGGTCGCGAGGAAATTCTCCGTGTTCATACCCGCAAAAAGCCCATCGCCGACGATGTGGATCTTTCCATCATCGCCCGTGGCACGCCCGGTTTCTCCGGCGCCGACCTGGAAAGCCTGGCCAACGAAGCCGCCCTCTGGGCCGCTCGGCAAAACCGCAAATTCGTCGCTATGGCCGATTTTGAGATGGCCAAAGACAAAGTGCTCATGGGCGTGGAACGCAAGTCCATGATTTTGTCCGACGAAGAAAAGAAGAACACGGCGTACCACGAAGCTGGCCACGCTCTTGTTGCCGCCATGACTCCCGGCGCCGATCCCGTACACAAAGTCACCATCATTCCGCGCGGCATGGCTCTCGGCTTGACCATGCAGCTGCCGACCGACGACAAGCATTCCTATACCAAAGACCATCTCGAAGGCATGCTAGCCGTGCTCATGGGCGGGCGCAGCGCGGAAGAAATTTTCCTTGGCCACATCACCACCGGCGCTGGCAACGACATCGAACGCGCCACCGACATCGCTCGCAACATGGTTTGCGAATGGGGTATGAGCGAGCTTGGCCCCCTGGCGTTCGGCAAGAAAGAAGAAGCTATCTTTTTGGGTCGTGAAATTGCCCAGCACCGCGACTTCAGCGAAGCCACCGCCGTCGACATCGATAAGGAAGTCAAGCGCATCGTCAGCGGCGCTTACGACAACGCCAAAGGCATTTTGAATACTCATCGCGACATCCTCGAACGAATTGCTCAGGCTCTGCTCGAGCGCGAAGTGCTCGACGCCAACGAAGTGCGCATGCTCATCGAAGGAACGCCACTTCCCGAAAAGCCGCGCACTCCTCCGCCATCCAATCCGCCGCTCGCTCCGGCCACCGACCCCAAAGTGGTCCGCCCGGAACTGCGACCCGCTCCCGGCTTCACCCGCGGCGACAGCCCGGCCAAGGCCTGAACCTGTTCCGTTTTGAAAATGAGGGAGGGTGCAGCACTGGCGCCCTCCCTTTCTTAGAACCGACGGCAATGGTTCTCGCGGAAGCTTGACTAAGCCCTGTCGTTTTATACCCTTACGGAATTTCAGCCGGTAGGCCCTGGACTTTCCTAGAATCCCAACGCTTGATTGCAATCATTTGCGCGCCGCATCCCTGCTCCGGCCGGAGGCTCCTTTGCTCTCATCTGACTCCTTCTGTTTCTGATCTCTCTTCTCTTTGCGGTACACTCGTTCTCTTGGAGTGCCGTCAGGAAACTTCTCGGGCGCTCGCGATCACATGAGCCGAATCACTGCCATTCTTCCCGCCGCAGGTATGGGCACCCGTATGGGTGGCGACACACCGAAGCAGTTCCTGGAACTCGATGGCGCTCCCATCCTTCTGCACACCCTGCGCCGCCTCGCTTCCTGCGAAGCGATCACCGATATTATCCTCGCGACGCGCCAGGACGAAATTGCGCGCCTCGAAGAACTTTGCCGTCTTGAGAAATTTCGTCAGCCCATCCGCGTGGTGCGAGGCGGCGCCACCCGGCAGGAATCGGTAGCCGCTGCCCTCGAACAGGTTAGCGACGACACCGAGCTCGTGGCCGTTCATGACGGCGTCCGCCCCTTTGTCGCCCGCGAACAAATCCTTCGCGTCATCGAGGAAGCCCGCAAATGCGGGGCCGCCATCCTCGGCATTCCCGCCATGGATACGGTCAAGGAAGTGAAACGCGGCAGCCTTCCCGAAGACGTCGCTCTCATCAGTGGCACGATTCCCCGCGAACGCTTGGTCCTGGCGCAAACACCGCAAGTCTTCCGCACGAAATTGCTCAAAGAAGCCTTCGCTAAAGCCGCTGCCGACCAGGTCAACGCTTCCGACGAAGCCGGCCTGGTGGAACGTCTCAGCCACCAAGTCCACGTCGTCCACGGCAGCGAGCGCAACATCAAGATCACCAAGCCCGCCGACATGGAACTCGCTCGTTTCTATCTCGATCTCGAACGCGGCAAGGCTCACAACGCATGAACGTCCCGGCGAGTTGCACGCATGGCTAGAATCCGCTGCGGCATTGGTTACGATCTGCACCGCCTTGCCGAAGGCCGCCCGCTCGTTGTCGGCGGCATCACATTGCCCTTCGACAAGGGGCCTGTCGGTCACTCTGACGGTGACGTTCTCGCTCACGCGCTGTGCGACGCACTGCTCGGCGCAGCAGGCCTGGGCGACATTGGCACTCATTTTCCCGACACCGATCCGCGGTGGAAGGGCGCCAACAGTCTCGTGTTCCTCGAACACGCCGGTAAACTTCTCGACGAGAAATGCCTCCACATCGAACACGTGGACGCTGTAGTGATTACCGAAAAACCAAAACTTGGCCCGCATTTTCCGAAAATGCGCGAGGCCCTCGCCAAATCCCTGCGCGTTGCGCCCGAAACCATTCACCTGAAAGCAAAAACCAATGAGGGAGTCGACGCCATTGGCCGCGGCGAAGCCATAGCCGCTCACGTCGTCGCTACGCTCAGCGAACACTGAAGTCCGCTGTTTGATCGTAGCGATGTGCACATCATGGATACTTCCGAACCACACTCGCAAACCGTCGAAAATAAATTCGCTGCAACCGACGTGCTCGAAATCCTCCTTGAGCACAACTGGCTTGGCAGCGCTCCCACCCCGGAACAAACGGCGTGGTGCGAACGAGCTGCCGCGTTGCTCGGGGCCAAGTCGCCGGATTGTGCTGCGCTGGAAAGCTTGTTAGCGCTGGTTTTCCATTACGATGCGCGGCAAGTTTTGGCCAGCATGGACGCTCAGGTCGTGCTGTCGCGTTACGCGGCTCGCGACGTTCTCCGCAAGCTCGCCAACCTGCTGCTCGACCCAGTACCGCTCGGCACGGAGCGTTTCAACGAAATCATCGAGGCGCTCAAGTCCGGGTTGAACATTCGCGGCCGCGAACTCTTTCACCCGCTCCGCTTGGCACTCGCCGGGCGCTCTGGCGAAGGTGAGCTGGATCGCGTTGTTCTCCTGCTCGACGATGCCGCCGCGGCCGGCTTCTCCGTCCCGGTGAAATCCGCTCGCACCCGCATCATCGAATTCTGCTCCGCTTTCGACTAGCAGCGGCGGCACGACAAGCGTCGGTGTGGCGACAGCACTCCTAACATTGGTTAAGCGGATAGGTGCCTCGGGCACCGGCGGAGAAAGACAAAATCGCCCGAAGTCGCGATGCATTGGCGCTTCCCTAGAACGAATGCCCTTCGTAAACAACGATTTGTCGGAGGAGCCAGCTACGATTGGTCGCCCACGATCACTCGAGACAACTATTTGCCGGCTTTCAATGTTTCCAGCCGTGCCTTGCTGATTTTGAGTACGATGCCGGCGTTGCGGTCGGCGACCTCGCTGATGCGGTATTCCGCTGCCGAGCCCAAAACCTGCGCCACTTCCGACGGCGTCAGCTGGTAGTCTTCATTCAGCCACGCCGCCATGCTTCCGGTCGCTCCGCGCAGAGCATCTTCGAGCGAACCGCCCAATCCCATGGCCATGATGTGCGTTGCCGACTCCACGCGCGGCCCGCGAATCCGTTTGCCGGGAATTACGTCCACTGTAAACTCCACGTCCAGGGAAGTCTCTAGCGCGTTGCCGTTTAGTTCGCCGTCCCCTTGCGTCGCGTGCCCATCACCCACGTACAGCAGCGCGCCAGGATTGCTCACCGGTAAATACACCGTGGCTCCTTCCACGATTTCGTTGAAGTCCATGTTGCCACCAAAGCGCCCGGAGTCACCGGTTCCTGGCGGGGCCTGCGCCGATCCGACAGCGGTAGCCACGCAGCCCAGCATGGGCCGCACCGGCACCACGTAGTTGGTCAAATGTTCCGCCGGTTTTTCCGGCGAAGCGGTGCCTTTCGCAAGGTCCAAATGCCAGCGCACGTTCTTCCACAAATCTTTGTTCTTCGCGGCCAGATCGCTGTCGGTCGCGCGATCCACAATGCCGTCATCACTGATGGCCCAATCACGATTCAGGCGGAGCTTTGTAATGTGCACGACCAAAGTGTCACCGGGTGCCGCCGTTTCGATGTAGAACGGTCCTGTCTCCGGATTGCCTCCCAGCACGCGGGCCACTCCTTTTTCATCCGTACCGCCCGCATCCACCGTGGTGGTGTGAATGGTGTCGCCCGGCGCGACCGTCAGCACCGGCTTGTTCTCCGGCGAGAAACGGCGGTAGAAAACCGTAGGAGTGAATTCATGCCGCTCGGGCGGTCCTGCGCGGCGGGCTGGAACCGGCGTGGCGGTAAAGGGATGTGTTTCTGGATGCGTCGGATCATCGCCGCTGATGAAAACCACGGTGCCCGAAATCGTGCTGCCTTTCCATGTGGCCTTAACATCTTCCGACCCGCCGTGATCGTCCTTGGCCAAGAATTGCACCGATGAGCCGCTCACGGTTCCTTCGAGTTTGTCGCCGTCGAAATTCCCGGTGAGCTTGTCGCCCTGCTGCTCCATCTCCAACGGGAAATACAGCGTTGTGCCATGGAAATCGGAGCTGACCGTCCAGCGCCCGGTTAGCGGGCCGCCCGACCTGGTCGGGGGCTTTTGCGCCTCTTGGGCCCCAGCAAACCGGTTGGCGCCGAGTCCCGCAAGAAGTGTCAGAGCGACGGCGAGCGTACGCATGGAGTCACCTCGATGAGCGTTTTGCGTGAAGTATGGTAGACGACGCACGTAGTGAATCGTTAGTCCATTTGCGTGAACAAGATACGGTCATTAGGGGTTGGCCGTTTCCTGGGCGCTCCCGAAAAGTTTGGCTCGCCTGTCGATTTTCGCCGGTCTGATTCGTCATATACACAGAAAGGGATGAAACACGCAGGTGGCGAACATGACATTCCAACTCACTACCGTCCAGGCCCTGAAAACCTTCGCCGGAGCCGCCATTTTCGGCTTGGGAATGGACGCAGCCAGCTTGGCCTCCTGCTACGCGACAGAAGCCTTCTGGTTCGTATTGCGCGAAGCGGTTGGCCTGTTGTTCTGGGGCGTGTCGGCCGGCTGGCAGGCGTCCCACGCGCAAATCTTGGAGCAAGAGCTGTTTTTCCTGGGTTGCCCGCTCGAAGTGCTGCACCAGCTGAGTTCCCTGGTGCACTTGCTCGGGTCGGCGGTTTGAGTTTTCAGAAATTCTGATCGGACCCAGTCGATTCCGGTGATCTTGATTCGTCGTCTAAACGGGGGCCTCTAGCCTAAACTAAAACCCAGGAGAGGGACGACAATGCGATTCATGATCATGGTTCGAGCAAATAAGGATACCGAAGCGGACGTCAAACCGACGGAAAGTCTGATCGCGGAAATGGTGACGTTCCACGAAGAACTGGCCAAGGCGGGCGCGCTGGTCGCTGCATCCGGCCTGCAGCCAAGCTCCAAGGGTTGGCGCATCCGCTATTCAGGAAAAAAGCGCACCGTAGTAGATGGGCCATACGCGGAAGCGAAGGAATTGATTGCCGGTTACACCATCATTCAGGCGAAATCCAGGGAAGAAGCGCTTGAATGGGCCAAGCGTTTTCCGAATCCTTTTCCGAACGGCCAAGAGTCCGAGATCGAAGTGCGGCCCATCAAGGAACTGGAAGAACTCGGTGACAGCGAAGCCGTGCAGCGCTTTCGCGACCTGAGTGTAGCTTTTCAGAAGTAGTTCCGCGCCAGGCTGGTGGAATACCTGAGCGTGAGCGAGAGGGACGGCGATGAGATTCATGATGTCCTTGCCGGCGCCGGTGGACCTGCAGGAAAACTGGGTGCCCACGTTGGAGTTGGTCACGGCGATGCGCAAGTATAGCGACGACATGCGGAAAGCTGGGGTATTGCTGCTGGCAGAAGGCCTGCATCCCAGTTCGAAAGCCACCCGCATCAAGATGTCCGGAGGAAAACGGGAATACACGGACGGGCCGTTTACCGAAGCCAAGGAAATGATCGCCGGATTCTGGCTGATCCAGGTGAAGTCCCGCGAGGAAGCGCTTGAATGGGCGAACCGGTGCCCGCTTTCAGAAGGCGGGATGGTGGAAATTCGGCCGGTATTTGAGAACACGGATTTCCCGTCCGAGCTCCGCAGCAACACCAGGGACGCTTCATCGCGACTGCCCGACGGCTAGCGGGAATCTGGTATTACCCTTGCGTATTACAGGTGGTAGACTCGCGGGCAGTGTCGGATTAGGGCCAGGTTTTCAGGACCCCACCCATGAAGAACACCAAAGTACCCGCCCGGCGCGCGCTTTTGAAGACCGGCTCGGGTTCGGCCGACGTTGACAAATATCTTGCGAAAATTCCCGAGCCGGCGCGAACCACGCTAAAGAAAGTGCGCGCTACGATCAAATCTGCAGCACCGCGAGAAGCCACCGAGGCGATCAGCTATGGCATTCCAGCGTTCAAATACCACGGGATGCTGGTGGCCTATGCCGCCTTCGCCAGCCATTGCAGTTTTTTTCCGGCCAGCGGCGAGCTGCTCAAAGAGTTCGCCGACGAGTTAAAGGACTATCCCTGCTCGAAGGGGACGATTCGGTTCGCGATGGACAAGCCGCTGCCTTCAACCCTCATCAAAAGGCTGGTGAAAGCCCGGGTAGCCAAGAACGCGGCCAACATCAAGTCCAAGACGGCTCGCTAGACCTCTCCCAGCACACCAGCCCCCGCCGAGCGTGTCGATATCGGATATTTGGATTCGACGTCTAGGTGAGGGTCCAGGCGTAAGCCGGACCGCTCAGGGGAAGCCACTCTCAAGGAGAAAGTTATGCGATTCATGATGATTGTAAAAGCGAGCAAGGAAAGTGAAGCGGGCGAGATGCCGAGCGAAGAAATGATCGCCACCATGGGGAAGTTCAATGAAGAGCTGATGAAGGCCGGGGTACTGGTGGATTTGTCGGGTTTGCAACCGACTTCCAAGGGCTTTCGCGTCAAGTTTTCCGGCGGAAAACGCACCATCGTTGACGGGCCGTTCACGGAAAGCAAGGAGCTGATTGCCGGCTATTGGGTGATCAATGTGAAGTCGCGCGAGGAGGCTAGGGAATGGGCCAGGAAAGTGCCGGCTCCGCATTACCACGGCGAAGGCGAAATCGAAGTGCGGCAGTTCTTTGAGCTGGAGGACTTTGCGCCGAGCGAGGCGGTCGATCAGGCGCGCGAACTGGGCAAGAAGCTGGCTGCAAAAAGATAAAATTCGGATCGGTGTCGATTCTGGAGCTGGTGATTCGACGTATGGTAGAACAGACAAATCGGCTGCAAGTAGCTGGCTCGAATGACACTCTGGTCGGCCGAATTAGGAGAGAATCATGCGATTTCTGAGCATCTATAAGTCCACGGAGAAGAACACACCGCCCACCCAGGACGAAATGAACGAGATGGGGAAACTCATCGAAGAAGGGATGCGCGCAGGCTGGCTGCTGGGCACGGAAGGGTGTCTGCCGAGCGCCCAGGGCGCGCGTGTGCGTATTGCGAACGGGGACTTCAGCGTCACGGACGGGCCGTTCACAGAGGCCAAGGAACTGGTGGGCGGATTTGCCATTCTGCAAGCCAATTCGAAACAGGAAGCCATCGAGCTGGTGCGGAGCTTTTTGCGCGTTGTGGGTCAAGGCGAATGCGAGCTCCGTCAACTCTATGAAGCGCCGGCCGCGCAAAAGCACAGCGCGGCATCCTGAACCGCACCATGCGAGCCGAGCCGGCGCTTCGCGACAGCCACACCTTTGCTTGTGACGGCTTCCGCGTGACAATGTTCACGTGGCTTCGGCGGACATCCATCGCAACCCGGACACTCACCGGGCGATTGACGTAGTCTGGAGGATCGAGTCAGCCAGGATCATTGCTGCGCTGACTCGCATCACTCGCGATGTTGGTGTATCTGAAGAGCTGGCGCAGGACGCGCTGGTGGCGGCGCTCGAACAATGGCCGGCCTCTGGGATACCCGACAATCCCGGCGCGTGGCTGATGGCCGCCGCCAAGAATCGCGCCATCGATCGTTTTCGACGCCACAAACTTCTAGAACGCAAACACCAAGAGCTCGGCCGCGAGCTGAAATCCCAGCAGGATGCCGCTGTGGCAGACTTCGAAATTGTCGGCGACGATGACATTAATGACGACTTGTTGCGGCTGGTATTCATCTCCTGCCATCCCATTCTTTCCACCGAGTCGCGCGCCGCGCTGACGCTGCGCTTATTGGGCGGGCTGACTACGCCGGAAATTGCGCGGGCGTTTCTGACGCCGGAGCCTACGATTGCGCAGCGTATTGTGCGGGCCAAACGAACCTTGACCGAGGCACGCGTTCCGTTTGAAGTGCCTCGAGGGCTCGATCGCGCGGCGCGACTCTCTTCCGTGCTGGAAGTGATCTACCTCATTTTCAATGAAGGCTATTCGGCTACCGCCGGCGACGATTGGATGCGCCCCGCCCTTTGCGAAGATGCGCTGAGGCTCGGACGCATTCTGGCCGAGTTGGCTCCGCAGGAATCCGAAGTACACGGGCTGGTTGCTTTGATGGAGATCCAGGCATCACGCAGCAAAGCTCGCGTGGACGCAACCGGCGAGCCGGTCCTGCTGCTGGACCAGGATCGTTCGCAATGGGATCAATTGCTGATTCATCGCGGATTCGATGCGCTGGAGCGTGCGACAAGGCTCGGCGGTGGCGGCGGCTCCTACGCGGTGCAAGCAGCGATCGCCGCATGTCACGCCCGCGCGCGCAGCGGTGAAGAGACGGACTGGCCGCGGATTGTCGGGTTGTATGAGGAGCTGGCGCGGCTGAATCCTTCGCCGATCGTGGAGCTGAATCGCGCGGTGGCGGTGGCCATGGCGTTTGGCCCGCAGACGGGGCTTGAGATCGTGGATGGACTTCTCTCCGAGCCTTCGCTAAGGTCATACCATCTGTTGCCGAGCGTGCGTGGCGATTTTTTATTTAAGCTCGGACGGTTCGCCGATGCCAAAGTCGAGTTTGAGCGCGCCGCGGAGCTGACTCGTAACGCGCGCGAGCGGAAGCTGCTGCGCGATCGGGCACTAGCCTGCGGTGCGACATCGCCGGAGGCCCCTTAAAGGGGGCCGCTATGGCAAGGTCGTTTGCGGTGAGGCGCGCTGCGGCTACACTATTGAGCCCATGGACAAGCTGACCGGGATTCATGCCGTGAAGGAGGCGCTGGAGGCGGCGCGTCCGATTGAGCATTTGTTGATCTCTAAGGGCCGACAGGATACACGCGCGGAAGAGATTGTGCAGCTGGCGCGGCGCAATGGAATTCCCGTGCGGTTCGAGGAGCGCGGGCAGCTGGATCGCCTGGCAGGAACGCGGGATCATCAGGGAGTGGTGGCGATCGCCGCGGCGCGCGCGGCAAGCACGCTCGAAGACATTCTCGCTAGCGCCAACCAAGACCAAGGCCGGCCGGGTTTGATTGTGCTCCTGGACGGTGTCGAGGACCCGCACAATCTGGGCGCGATTATCCGCACCGCGTTGGCCGCAGGCGCACATGGGGTGGTGATTCCGGAGCGCCGCGCGGCGGGATTGACGGACACCGTGGCGCGGGCGTCGGCCGGAGCTCTGTCGCACTTGCCGGTGGCAAAAGTAACCAATCTGGCACGATCGATGGAAGAGCTGAAGGAAGCGGGCTATTGGCTGGTGGGACTAGATGAACGCGCGGAGCAGCATTACACAGAAGTGGACTACACCTCGCCAACCGGAATCGTGATGGGCGGCGAAGACGGCATGCACGATTTGACGCGCAAACGCTGCGACTTTGTGGTGTCGTTGCCGACGAGCGGGCCGGTGAAATCGTTGAACGTTTCTGTAGCGACTGGTGTCGTGCTGTTTGAGGCGTTGCGCCAGCGGCACCAGCGTTAGATTTCGAAATCTTCCTTACGCCGGTCGGACGCCCGCGAGCAACGCCAATTCCAGCCATTTCCAGTGGCAATCCACATCCTGGAAGCCGCTGGCACGAAGCCAGCCGAGCTGCGTTTCGACATCGAGAAGTTTATTCGACGGGTCTTCGGATTCAACGTTCTGCCCCAATGCGGCAAGAAATTGTGCGTGCAGGCGAGGCGTGGACGAAGAAACGTGCTCTAGATTGCAAAACACGCCGCCGGCCTTGAGGGCTCGAAGCACTTCTTCATAACGTGCGCGTTTGTGTTGGTGAGTCAGATGGTGAATGGCAAAACAAGAAATGACCGCGTCAAACTTGCCAAAATCGGGCAGCGGATGGTCCAGATTGTGTTCTCGTACGGAAACCCGCGGATCACTTCGGAAACGCCTGCGGGCGCGGGCCAACATGGCGGGAGAAAAATCGACCGCGACACCGGACGCTTCGGGGAAACGCTCTAAGGCGAGCGCGAGCAATCTGCCGTCGCCGCAGCCTAGATCCAGAATCCTGGACGCAGTTTGCGGGATGCAATCGAGAAGGACGCCTTCCCCCTCAGAGCGGTGTGGTATTTCGTTCGCGACGGCAAGATAGCCGGTTGCGTGGTCTTCGTCGGTCCATTTGTTTACGTCGGTCATCCGATTACTTGTCGTATTGGATCAGAGAAAAAACGTCCAAGCCGGGGAGCTTCGAGCGGCCGTTGAGGAAAGTGAGTTCAACGGCGAAGGCAGCGCCTTCGACCCTGCCACCGAGCTTTTGGATCAGCCGCGCGGTAGCCGCCGCAGTGCCTCCGGTGGCCAGCAGGTCGTCGCATATGATGACGCGAGTGCCTTTCTGGATGGCGTCTTCATGGACTTCGAGGGTGTCGGTGCCGTATTCGAGCGCATAGGAAATTGTGGCGGTTTTCGCGGGCAATTTCTTCGGCTTGCGCACCGGGACGAACCCGGCGCCGAGACGGTAGGCCAACGCCGGGGCGAAGATAAAGCCGCGCGCTTCCATGCCCGCAACGACGTCAACGGTGTGTCCTTGGTAGTGATCGCAAAGCCGGTCAATCAACGTGCGAAAGCCCTGCTTGTCTTTCAAAAGCGTGGTCAGATCGTAAAACAGAATTCCCGGCTTCGGATAATCGGGCACTTCGCGAATCAACTTCTTCAGATCGTTCATGCGGACGGCTCCCTCGCAGTTGCTGGTTTATAGAGTCAGGAATCGTAGGTAATGCTGAACTCATTAGAGAATTGTGGATCAATTTCGGCCGGATGCTCGATGACTTTCTGTACCATGGCGCCACGCGGGCCGCGTTGCAAAATTGAGTGAAGGCGCGTCAACTTGTCGGCCGAGCCGATGGCATACACCTCCACACGGCCGTCGCGAAGATTGCGAACAAAACCGGTCAATTGGAGGCGTTCGGCTTCGTCTTGGGTAAAGTAGCGGAAGCCGACACCCTGCACGATTCCAGAAACGAAGTAGCGACGTGCGATATGTTCAGTGGCCATTAAAGTAGAAATTGTAGCAAAGGTGAAGCGTCGCCAAGGCGTCGCGGGCCGGGAGTGCGATAAACTGAAACCGTGGGCTTCGATTGGCAGGCGGCCAAGCGGCGAGGAAACGCATCTTAGCGAGTATGCAAGCATACGGATTTGACAGGGCGATGAACGCTGCGGCGAAGGCCTTAGCCACGGGCACGCTAGCACTTTTTTGCGGCGCGCTGATGCGGGCGCAGGATACCAGCGGACCGCTGACTCCGCCACCCAGCGAAGACCACCATGTTCATCGCGTCACTACGGCGGATCCGGCCGCCGTTCCACCAGCGCTTCCGCCCGCCGAAATCGTCAAGGCATTTGCGGAAAAAGAGGACCGTTTCCTACGCGCGCGTGTGGGCTATGGCTACAAGAAAACGATTAAACTGACGGAATTCGGCAAAGACGGGCAGCCGAGCGGGGAGTATCAGCTGGTCAGCGAGACTACGGTCGATTCCGATGGCCGGGTTTACGAGAAAACGGTCGAGAAGTCACAATCCAGTCTGCATTACATGGAACTTTTGCCGGGCGGCGGGCTGGCCAAGCTGGCGAAGCTTCCCGCGTATCCGCTGGTCAGCGGCCAGCTCGCGAAGTACGATTTGCGTTATGTTGGCGACGAAAAAGTGGACGAGATTGACTGCTACATTTTCAACGCCAAGCCCAAATTACTGGAGCGCGCGAATGCCTTGTTTCAGGGCGTGGTTTGGGTCGACAAGCAGTACCTGGAAGTCGTGAAGACTTACGGCAAATGGGTCACCGACCTCGGAGACATGCACCCGCAGGAATTTCCGTTCGTGAATTTTGAGACCTACCGCGAGAACGTGGACGGAAAATACTGGTTTCCCAATTATTCGCGGTCGGACGATTTTGTGCATTTAAAGGACGAGAGCATCCCGGTGCGGCTGATCATCAAGTGGACCGACATCAAACCGCTGCCCGCAAACGCAATTCCTATTCCTGATTCAGCGGCCAAGCCCAAGCCCTGATCTGTAGTCGCAACACAACAAAATTCCGAGTCGACATTCCGGCGAATCGAATTCAATTGCCGACCATTGGTCAGGCAATTACTGGGGGGCGCCCGGAGACGGTGACGTGACTAGCCGGGACAACACGGCTTTCGCTTGGGAGTTGGCAGAATCGAGACGCAGAGCAGTCTCCGCGTCGTGGCGGGCGGTATACAACTCGCCGCGTTTGTAGTGCAGCGCGGCCCGGTTGGCCCAAGCGCGGGCATAGGTGGGCGAGTCAGCGATCAACTGATCCAGAAGCTTTAGGGCCTTATCCGTTTCTCCAAGCTTCAGATACTGAGCAGCCAGGTTTGCCGCAGCAAAGTTGTAGTTGACGCTGCCCTTTTGCGCTAGTGCCAGAGCCGACTCGAGGAGACGACGAGCGTCCTCGTCGTGCCCCAAATTGGATTCGAGGAGGCCAAAGGACTCCAAGGCTTCGGTAAAGTCCGGATAGATACGGAGTGCGGTCTGAAACTCCCGGCGTGCGACGTCCACTTGGCCGCGTAGGGCGTACTCGACCGCAATGCTGCTGTGCATTTTGGCGCTGTCGGGTACGACGCGAAGAGCAGCGGTGTAGAGAGTGAAATTGTCGCGCCAATCGCGGTTACGGACGATGGTACGCGCGGAGAGAGCCACGCACACAGCTATCAGCAACACCCGCGCGGCGGTTCGCTGGCGGTTCGCCAGGCGCAGCCAGAGTAGAGCGGCCAGCAGGCAGAAACCGATGGATGGAAAGTACGCCAGCCGTTCGCCCATTATGGTGCCAATGGGGAAAAGCAGGTTCGCCGTCACCGCAAAACCGGCGAGGTAGATGGCGCCGGCGATCGACCACGCGCTGCGGCGAGTGAAGAGCGCCCAAATCCAAAGAGCAATCACCGAAGCCGTAGCGAGAGCCGCCCACAGCAGACGTTTATTCGAATATAGGGTGATCGCGGCGTAGGAGTAGTCGCAGGAAAGAGCCGCGGGATAGACCTGGAGCCCGACATATTTCCACGCCACGCGAAGCGCATTCAGGACGCGCAAGCCGGCGGGCAAATTGACCAAGGGATTGTCGAGGAAGGGGATGACCGTGCCGAAGCGGCCGCCTTGGAGCTTCCAAAACACGCCAAGATAGAGAGCGGTCACGCCAGCGAACGAGGCGTAACGAAGCGGCGGTTTCGGGCGGCTGCGCGCGTAATCGCCAATGAGCACCATGGGAAGAAAACTTATAGCGGACTCCTTGGAAAAAAGGGCCAGCGCGAAACCAAGCAGGGCCAGGAGGTAGCGATCCCGCAAATGGAAACGCCACGCCGCCAAAAGGAATCCTGCGGCAAGCAACTCGGAGCGACCTACGATGGCAGCGACTGCTTCTGTATGAATGGGATGCACGGCAAACAGCAGAGCCGCGACAAACGCCAAGCTTCCGTGTTCGGGAAGCACTTCCAGGAGCTTTCGCAAGAGCAGATAGACCAGCAAGGTGACCGAAGCGTGGAGCAAAAGGTTAACCAGGTGATAGCCGAGGGGTCGCGGACCCGCCACGAACCAATCGAAGGAGAAAGTGGCAAAGGTCAATGGACGAAAAACATGGCTGAAATAGTTTGGAGCGGAAAGTTCGCGAAAGGAATGTGCTGTGACAGCATGGTTTTGCAGGATATAGATGTCATCGTCCTGGGCAAAGTCATTGACCAGGGTGTTGCCGTAAACGAGGATGGCCGCCGCCAGGAGCAATGCAAGGCGCGTGCGCTCTTTCATGCAAAAATTATGGAGTCCGCGAGCCGCGCCAGCACACAATTTCCTAAACGAGATGGCGATAAGCAAACCCTCGGCGAGAGAGCTGTGCGGCCCTAGTGAAGAAATTCCAAAAATATCGCGCACGCGAAGCAGCATACTTCGCAAGTTAGAGGCTAGCCTAAGGGTTGCTCGAGTTGCCCGCGGGAGCCGCGGCTGACGCGGGTGCGCGCACTCGCGCATTTGCAACCGCCTGGATTCCATGTTTGGTGCCAGTGCGCAATGCTTGTACTGACCGGCACATAGGTTCCGCCAGCCCAGGCGGCGGCCAGGACGCCCACGAAGGTAGCGAAGCTTCGCGATGCCAAGACTACGACGCGAGGAGCTTCGCTGCCAGTACGTGCCGGCAGACAGCGCTCACCGGCTGAACCAGGTTGCGCAATTCGCGGTAGGTGAACTGTTGTGCGTCGACGGAAAGTGCCAGGGCATCGGGAAAGCGGACCGAATTTTCGCAAAACTTCTGCGCAAGATTGAATTCCGTCACAGAACGATCTCCCGATTGGATGATGACAGCAGCCGCCAATATTCATATGGCTTTTCAACCGGGGAGCTGTGCTGCGTCTTACAACATTGAGACTTCGGAACTTCTTTCTGGCGACTCTAATTTTGACGCAATCCCTGGCAGAGTGCTGGGCATTGACTGGGCGTCCCACGCCTGCATTTGGGACCGGTGGAAAGGCGTTGCGGCAGTTTCGGGCCGAATGGCCTTCTGAAAATCATGACACCGATGGCATCGCCAGATGCTGCTGCAAAGCAAAGCCCTAGCTTATTCCCGATAAACTACAGCGATTGGCCGAGACGCTGCTCGAGTTGCGCGCGGTAGGTTCGGCTAACGTGGGTGCGCGAGCCATTCTTCAAAACCACATCGAATTCTCCGTGGGAAGTCGGTTCGAGCTGCAGAATGCTTTCGATGTTGATGATGGCGGAGCGGTGGATGCGGATGAATCTCTGAGGATCGAGTTTTTCAGCGAGGTCGTTCAACGAGCTTCGGTACAGGAACTCCTTTCCGGCGACGTGAAGATTGACGTAGACCCCGGCAGCTTCGATCCAGTCAACTTCGGCGACCCTGAGAAAACGTGTGCTTCCTGCGGATTTGACCACCAGGCGATCCCAGCGGCGGACTTGTGCCGGCACTTTGGAAACCAGCTGCAGCATGCGGCGGCCCAAATCGCGCAGATTGCGTTCATCGAGCCGCGATTTGACGCGTGCCAGAGCGGCTTCCAAGCGTTCGTCACTGAAGGGCTTCAGCAAATAGTCGAGCGCGTTGGCTTCAAATGCACGGATGGCGTGCTGGTCGTAGGCGGTAACGAAAATGGTGAGCGGCATTTCTTCCGCGCCAACCGCTTCGACCACGCCGAGGCCGTCCAACTCAGGCATTTGTACGTCCAGAAACACCAGGTCCGGCCTATTGTTTTGAATGATAGAGACGGCGGCCATGCCATTTTCCGCCTCGAGGATCGCATTCACCTGGTCGTCTTTTGCAAGCAAATCACGAAGGCGCTGACGAGCGGGAGCCTCGTCGTCAACGATCAGCGCGCGGATACGTTCAAGCGGCGGAGGAACCACGCGAATTTTCTCCCGTTTGCTCCTGCGGCAACTTCAAGGGCAAAAGAATCTCGACTTGCGTGCCGCCTCCAGTGCGATTGCTTACCGAGAAATGGCTGTGTCCGTTGGCGTGAAGACCGGCAATGCGTTCCCGGGTGACGGAAAGACCCAGACCCGAGCAAGCATCAAGGTCCCAGCCGGGCGGCAGGCCAACACCGTCGTCGAGCACGCGAATTTCCAGTTGGTTACCCGCCTGCGTTGCGGAAACAGTGATGCAACCACCCGACGATCTGCGCGAGATGCCGTGGCGAATCGCATTTTCCACCAGCGGCTGGACAAAGAGGGAAGGCACGGAGGCGTATTTGACCTCCGGTGCGACCCGGATTTCGACTTTCAAATGCTCGCCGAATCGGATTTTCTGAATCGCCAGATAGTGCTCCAGAAAGGCAATTTCTTCCGAGAGCGCAACCTCCTGCCGGTTTTTGGATTCGAGAGAAAGACGGAGAAGATCGCCTAGGTGTTCGATCATGCGCCGAGCGAGACGCGGGTCGCGCTCCACTTGAGCAGAGATGGTGTTCAGTGCGTTAAAGAGGAAGTGCGGATCGAGCTGCATGCGCAGAGCATTCAGGCGAGCTTCAGAGAACTGACGCTCCAGACGTTCGCGGCGTAGTTCGCTTGAAAGATAGCGCCGGTAATACTGATAGGCCTGCCAGGCGCCGACGATCACCCAGTAAATGAGCCAACTCCACAGGAACATGCCGCGAAAGGCGTTCGGAAGAAGTTGCGGGACGAACAGCATCGACCAGGGACTTAAGCCCAGCAGCGCTCTGAATGCGGCCAGAACGTACACCAGCAGCGAAGTAAACGCCACGCTAAGCAAGAGATGAGCTGCGATTCGCCTGGGAAGTTGTGCTTCAGAAAATGGCAAACGCAGGTCGGCCGCGATGATCAGAGGGGTAAGGAGCCCCCAAGACCACCAGTGCACCAGCGATGCGAGGAGCGGTTGGCGCCATCCATTGGCCATACCGATGTTGGGGAGGGCGAAGATGCACCCGATGGTAGTCCAAACCACCGCCGTGACCGCCATGCGGGCGACCCAATTCGTGAACGAGGCGTTTCGTTGCTCTCTAGGAACGGACATTTTGCTACGCGAATGCGCGATTTGATTGTTGCTGCGTTTTCCCCGCAGCGCAACTCTAGCGGGCCTATTTACGGGCGAGCTGCAAGCCGGTGACGTCGTCGGGGCGAAGGATGACGGCCAATCCGTAGAAGTTCGTGGCTACGGCGATAGCGACTTCGTTGCTGCCGGCATTGAGAGGCAACTGGAAGGAGCCGTTTTCTAGAGAGCAGCGGCCGTCGGGAGTTTTGCGCGCCGTCGCGGGCATATAGAGATTCTTGTCGGAGTACACCAGCTGGCCGTTCACAAAGACCCACACTTCGCGAACCCAGCCGATGGACGTCTTGATGGATTGAGACTTGTCGGAAGTGATGCTGGTCCTGATCCAAGCCAGGGAACGGCGTGGGCGTTCGAGCGGAAGTCCATACAGCCTGGAAATGTTGACCAAGCCGCCGCGCTCTGCCGCAAGGGGTTGCCAGGCGGCGGAGAGCGCAGGCATGTCTGCAATCGAAGGATCCTTGCCGGTGGGGAGTTCGGACAAGGGCGAGACCTGCCAATCGCGAATGAAATGCGCATCGCTTGCGGTTGGGTCCGGTGCCGGATCTGCGGAAAGGCCTTCGGTCGCGTCCGGAGTGAAGGTGAAGTTGGCGAAGTATCCTGGACCTTGAAGAGAGATTCCTCCTTCGGCGCTGTCACCTTCGAGACGGCCGATTTTGAGCGAGGGTGTCTTTTCGCGGTTAACGTACAGGTTCATGCGCTGACCGGAGAGTACGATCTTGATGTGGTTCCACTCGCCGTCGCGGATGGAGGCCGCCGCCTGATATTGGGGAAAAACATCCCACAGCAGGACGCCGTGCGTCTCGGGCGCGTATTGCAAACAATCTTCAGATTGAGCGCACTTGCCGTTCGGGCGGATGTAGAAATATTCATAGGAGTTGTCGTCGCGTCGGCGAAAGGCGAGGCCAGTGCCCATAGCGAACGGCTGAACGTCGAATTCAATCGTGCCATTGCGAAGGGTGATTCCTTTCGCCAGAGCCATGCCCTGGCGGAGCGCAATCGCGTCGACACCCTGGATCTTCTCAAAGACGCCGGTGTCGGTCTGCCAATGGTCGGCGGTCATCGGGACTTTGGTCGTTTCCGCAGCGAACGCGGTCGCCGCACAGGCCAAAAACGCCAAGCAAATCAACAGGCACTGTTTCAGGTTCGGCATGATTTGATCCTTTACGAAGAAAAGCTGTGCACCATTCCACTCTTGAAGGCTACGGGCAAATCGTGATCAAGCACGAGGCGAATGTTCCCAAAAGGAAGAGGGCGTGGCGAACGGGAAATCCGCCGCGGCGAAACGGCAGGCGAAAGCACGTCATCGGTTTTAATTCGATAAGTCTTGCGACATCGCAGGCACTTTTTGGCATAATCACCGTTTCGCGAACCAGCAGCTTGCCTTCAGGGGAACCGCATGACTCCGGAGCCGGAAGTAGACCTCAGCAAAACCTACGATGCAGTCGTGGTTGGATCAGGCGCGGCAGGGGGCATGGCGGCGCACGTCTTGACCAGCAAGGGCTTGAAGGTGTTGCTGCTGGAGGCGGGCAAGAAGTTGCCCATGGAGCAGGAACTGCGCTCGATGGAGTGGCCCTACGACAATCCTTACCGCGGGGCGCTTCCTCCAGACCACCATTCGCTGAGCTTCAACGAATACACCATTCGACGGCCGCCGTACGGACCGGGTTTTGAAAAGTCGAAACATCTCCACAGCTATATCGGCAGCAGCGATTACACAAAGAATATTGTGGTGGACGAGCGTGAGAACCCTTACACCGGCACGAACTACGCCTGGGTGCGGGCGCGCTGTCTCGGCGGCAAGACAAACATTTGGGGCAGGCTGGCGCTGCGTCTCTCCGACTACGACTTCAAGGCCAAGGATCACGACGGTTACGGTGAAAACTGGCCGATCAGCTACAGCGACATTGCGCCTTACTACGACAAGGTGGATTTGTATCTCGGTATCACCGGCGTAAAAGAGAATCTGGACTACCTTCCGGACAGCATTTTTCAGCGGCCTACCAAACTCAATTGCGCCGAAGTCACACTGAAGCAGGGCATTCAGTCCATGGGGCGTGTTCTGACGCAATATCGCGCTGGCGTTACCAGCGATGGGCTGAAACACAACAAGTATCGCAGCCGGTGTTACGGGCGCGGTGCTTGCGAGCGCAAAGGCGGTTGCGACATTCACGCGGCGTTCGATTCGCCGACCGGGCTGATCTATCCGGCCATGGATACGGGAAACTTGACGCTGCGCCCCAATTCCACGGTGCGCGAAGTTACGGTCGACCCCAACACCGGCAAAGCCAGCGGCGTCCACTTCACGGATTCGCAGAGCATGAAGGACTACCACGCCAAGGCGAAAGTGGTGATCGTGGCCGCGTCCACGTTGGAGTCCGCGCGTTTGCTGCTGCTTTCCAAATCGCGCCAGCATCCGAACGGACTGGGCAATTCGAGCAGCCATGTTGGTCACAACTTTTGCGAGCACGTTATGGGGCCGAGCATCGCGGGGCGTGTCAAGAACTTGGTGGGCCAGCCGCCAACGTTGGATGACGGGCGGCCAGGCGGCTTCTATCTGACGCGGTTTCGCAATTTGAAAGAAAAACATCCGAAATTCCTGCGCGGCTACGGGTTTGAGGGCGGTAGCGGTTCGGCGATGTTTCCACGTGGTACCGATGTGCCGGGATTCGGCGCTTCCTTCAAAGAAGAGGTGCGTAAGAACCAGGGCGCGTACATCGGTATGGGAGCTTTTGGCGAAGTACTGTCGCGCTACGAAAATCATGTGGACCTCGACCCTACCGTAAAAGACAAATGGGGCATTCCGGCGCTGCGGTTTCACTACAAATTTGGCGACAACGAACACCGCATGGCCGAAGACATGAAAGCGACCGCGCAGGAAATGTTCGACGCTGCCGGGTTTGAAATCATTCGCGTCAGCGACCGTGTCTTGACCGAAGGCTGGTCCATCCACGAACTCGGCACGGCGCGGATGGGGAATGACCCGAAGACCTCGGTGCTGAACCAATTCGAGCAATCGCACGACGTGAAAAACTTGTTCGTGGTGGACGGGAGCGCTTTCGTGAATGCCAGTTGCCAGAATCCGACGTGGACCATCATGGCGCTGTGCTGGCGTTCTTGCGATTACCTGGCGGACGAAATGAAAAAGGGAAATTTGTAGGAGGAGCCATGTCGCTAAAGAATCCGATTGATCTGCTTCAAGACCGGCGCCAATGGCTTAAGACTTCGGCGACCATGCTGGGCGCGGCGCTGGTGCCCGCTGCGGCTGCAGACCCGCCGCAGACTTTCGTCAAGTCGATCGCGCCACCACCGCACGCTCACGACGAAAAAGCCGCCGCGCGCTTTTTTACGCCTGAGCAGCACGCCCTGGTTGAGGAATTATCGGAAACCATTATTCCGGCCGACAGCCATTCCGGCGGCGCCAAAGCGGCGAAAGTTGTCGACTACATCGAACAGACGCTGCAGGAAACCCGCGATGACAGCCAGAAGGCTCTATGGAGAGAGGCCTTGCCCTTGGTTGACGGCATGAGCCAGCACTACACGGGCAAGACATTTGTGAACGCGTCGCCCGAAGAGCGCTTGGCCGTGCTCACGGTGCTCTCCGATAACGCTCGAATGACTGACCTTCCCGAAGTCCGATTCTTCAAGGAGTTGAAGCGCATCACAGTCCAAGGCTACTACACGTCAAAAATCGGGATTCACGATGAACTGCTGTATAAGGGCAACCGTATTTTGCAGGAGTACGTGGGCTGCGACGATCAGGGTGCCGCAGCGAAATAGCGCAACGCAAAGTTCGGCAATCCATCCCTGGTGGAGAGAACATGGCAGACGGAAGAGTGAAAGTCGGCATCATCGGTTCGCAATTTCAGGCGGATATACAGGTTGCATCGCTGCAAAGCATGCCGCACGAAGCGGAAGTCGTGGCGGTTGCTTCACCGACAGCTGGCAACGCCGCTGATCTCGCAAGAAAATACAACATACCGCGCGTGTTTACCGACTATCGCGAGATGCTAAAAGAGCGCGACATCGAAGTGGTCAACATTTGTGCGCCAAATGCTCTGCACGCGCAAATGACCAAGGATATCGCCGCGGCCGGCAAGCACATTGTTTGCGAAAAGCCATTGGCCATGACCATTGCCGAAGGCGAAGAAATGATCGACGCGGCCAAGCGCCACGGCGTTTTGCTCATGTACGGTGAAGAGCTCTTCTTCACGCCGAAATATTTGAAGGCCAAAGAGATGGCGGACGCCGGCGCGTTCGGCAAAATCCACCTGGTCAAGCAGAGTGAAAAGCATTTTGGTCCGCACAGCCCGTGGTTCTGGGACGTGAATCGTTCCGGTGGCGGCGCGCTGATGGACCTTGGCTGCCACGGCATCGCCTTTTGTTACTGGTTTCTCGGGCGCTCGCCGATCAAATCAGTTTACTGTCAGATGGGCACCTACGTTCACAGCGACAAGACGAAAGCTGAGGACGAATCGCTATGCATTCTGGAGTTCGCCAACGGCGCCACGGGCCTGGTGGAAAACAGCTGGGCGCGGCGCGGCGGTATGGACGATCGCATCGAAGTGTTCGGCTCTGAGGGCGTCACGTATGCCAATCTGCACATGGGGAACGCGTTGCCCACCTACAGTGAAAATGGATATGGCTACGCGGTAGAGAAAGCGCCGACCACCAAGGGCTGGACCTATCCGGTTTTTGAGGAGCTGTGGAACTACGGCACGCCGCAAGAGCTGATCCACTTTGCTCGCTGCGCCCGCGGCAAGGAAACGCCGCAAGCCACCGGCGAAGACGGCCTCATGGTGATGCACGCGCTTTATGCCGGCTATGCGTCGGCCGGCGAAGGCCGCAAAATTTCGCTGCCGTATCAGGTCCCGGCAGGTGTCACCAAGCCAATTGATTTGTGGCTGAACGGAAGTGCGCGCAAACAAGCCGCACAACGTTAGAACGTTTTTCGCCGAGACCATTTGCATGTAGAGTAGCTGGGCAAGGCTCACCGATTCCTTCTCAGGGGAGGTAGTTCCGTGCAGCTGCAAATGAGGCTTCGGCTCTCTGTGATGATGTTCTTCGAGTACTTCATCTGGGGAGCGTGGTACGTGACGCTGGGTACGTGGCTTGGCCAGACACTCCATTTTTCCGGAGAACAAGTCGGCCTCGCCGCCGGTACGACCGCGCTCGGAGCGATGATCGCTCCTTTCCTGGTTGGATTGATGGCCGACGAACTTTTTGCCAACCAGCGACTGCTTGCCGCTTTGCACGGTATCGGCGGCATATTGCTGTGGTACGCGTCCACGCGCAGCAGTTTTGGGGCGATGTACTTGATCCTGCTGATCTACTCGCTGTGCTACATGCCGACGATGGCGCTCACCAACGCGCTGGCTTTCCGCCAGATGAAGGATCCCAAGCAGGACTTTGGGTCGATCCGTGTGCTGGGCACGGCTGGCTGGATCGTCGCAGGGCTGATCATCGGGTTTATCGGCCACCAGCCCGCTTATCAGGGCATTGAAGCCACGGCGCTTCCGATTCGCATTGCCTCGGTATGCTCGATCATTTTTGCCATTTATAGCCTGACGCTGCCGCACACTCCGCCGCTGCGCGCCGCGCATGGATTCAAACTGAGCAACATTTTTCCGCCGGAAGCGTTTCGTCTTTTCAAAGATAGAAATTTCACGGTGTTTGCACTCGCGTCTTTTCTGATCTGCATTCCGCTGCAGTTCTACTACACCTTCACCAATCCCTTTCTCAACGAAATCGGCGTGCAGAACGCGGTCGGCAAAATGACCATGGGGCAAATGTCGGAATTGCTGTTCATGGTCACGTTGCCGTGGTTTTTCAAGCGTCTCGGCGTGAAATACACGCTGATGCTGGGCATGTTGGCCTGGGTCGTGCGCTACATCTGTTTTGGCACGGGCAACAGCGGCAACTTGGCCTGGATCTTGTATCTCGGCATCGTGCTGCACGGCATCTGCTACGACTTTTTCTTCGTCACCGGCCAGGTCTATGTGGATCAAAAGGCTCCACAGGCACTGCGCGCCGCCGCGCAGGGCATGATTACGTTCATCACCTACGGCATCGGCATGTTCATCGGTTCGTGGATTTGCGGACGCGTGGTGGACGCCTATGTCACATCGTCGGCTGCAGGAGCCGCTTTGCACAACTGGCGTTCGATCTGGATGGTGCCGGCGATCGCCTCGGCTGCTGTGCTTCTCTTCTTCGGCTTAGGCTTCAGCAACAGAGAATCCGAGCCGCGATCCGAAGGGGCCTTGCCCGAAGCCGGCCGCGCCGAGGCATAAGTGCACTCTCTTTAATCGCGAAATTTCAGCAGGGCGTCCGGCAATTCTACGATGGATTTTAGGAGCAGGTCGGGTCCGGCCGCGCGCAGACGCTGCTCCGTTGGGAAAGGTCCAAGTACGCCGATCGCGGCGCCCACGCCGGCCCGGCGTGCCATCTCCAAGTCCTCCGGCGAGTCCCCTACGTAAACCGTTTCGGCCGGCCGAAGTTTCATGTGCCGCAAAGCGAGCCGCAGTGGCGCGGGATGTGGTTTTCGCAGACGCGTATCGCCGCTACAGACCCGGGCAGCAAAATGCCGCCACAACTGAAACCCCCGAAGTTGTTCGTGCACGCGGTCGCGGTCTCCGCTGGTCACCAAACCTAGCGAGTGGCGCCTGGCCAACAGAGAAAGCACTCGGCGCGCGCCAGGAAGCAACTTAGGAGCTTGCTTGGCATAGTGGGTGCGCCAGATTTTGTCCGCCGCGTCCCACTTGCCGCGCGGGATCTTCGCTGCGCGATACACGCGATACCAGTCAGGCGAGTAATGCGCTTCCAGTTCCGCCAGGCCCCACGGCACGTCCATTGCGCGAAACATCTCGAGGTACGCAGCCGAATCCGCCGCATAGGAATTCAGCAACGTTCCGTCCCAGTCAAAGAGCACGCCACGAATGGACAAGGATTTCATAGCAGCAGGCTACGGCAATTTTACAAGGCCTTGGACCCCAGTGGCCAGGCCCGGTTGCGGGCGTCAGCCAGCCAGTGAGCAAGTTCATTCCGGATCGATCGCGATCACCAGGCAGCGTAGCAGCTAGTGGTCTCGCCACGGCGACCGCTCGCTCCATTGGAGGATGGCCGCGGCGCCCCATTCCGGCGATTTATCGGCGTGGCAGGAAGTGCACGGATTGGGAATCTTGTATTTCACAGTGGACGAGGGAAGGATGAATTTAAACGTATGCGAGCGTACCAACGTGTTCGGTGGCCCTTCAGTTTCGATTTGCGGCATGTGGCAGGCGACGCATTCGCCGCCCGCACTGCCATTCTTGTGGTGCGTGTGCTCCTCGATTGTCGCAGTACGCGGACCGTTGGGTGATTCTGGGCCATGACAGTCGAGGCAAAGTTGCTGCGCGGGCTTGCGCAACTGCGCATAGTTCGATGTTCCGTGAACGTTGTGACAGTCAAAGCAGGTAATGCCGTGCGTATACATCACGCTTTGCACAAAGTCGTTGCCTTGCATCCGGTTCTTGTGCGCAGTGCCGTCGGAAAAGTAATAGAAATCCGTTTTACCCAAATCAACTTCCTCAAGCTTCCAGTGATCGCGAAGATGGTTCCGTCCGGCATCGTATCCGACCGGCCAGTCGTAGTGCTTCCCGTCGATAGGATCGCCGACAGGACGGCCCTGCGAATGGCATTGGATGCATGTGTCATTGGCATCGACGTAGTTCATCGCAGCGGGATTGACGATGTTCTCTTGCGTCGGATGCGCGGCATGTTCGCCGCCCGGACCGTGGCAGCGCTCACAGCCGACATTCCACTCGGTGACTTGCTTCGTACGAATATCGTAGCCAACCGAATGACAACCGTCGCACAGCGGCCCCGTCGGGCGTCCCATATTATCCGCGGGATAGTACGGAACCCACCAGTCGGCGCCCTCTGGTACGTGGTAGGTGCTCCACTTCTTGTTCTTCACTTCCCACTGCGCTCCGAGCGGAAAATAGTCGTCGCCGACCTTGGTGAAGTAGCGCTGCTTCCAGAGGCTGCCGTAGACCAGCGCGACCTGGTCTAGAGTGAACGGAGAAATTTGATTCGTTTTCAGATCAGGGATTACAGCGTCCGGATGCTCGCGCGGATCGCGAACCACGTTGGCCATGGGCGTCTTCTTCCAGCTCTGGTAAATGTCCGCATGGCATTTCGCGCAGGCCTGCGAGCCGACGAATTGGGTGTGAGCGCTAGCCGCGGCCCGCTGGCTCTTGGGCAGGCGATTCTCTTGAGCCAGGCCGCGAACATACAGGACCAGCAACCAGGCTCCGCGCCGCGAGTCGTGAAGATCGGTAAATGCAGGCATGCCGGTCAGTTGTACGCCATTCTCGATGATGTAGTGGAGTTCGCCGTCCGATAGCGCCCGGGTCTTTGCCGCGCGCAGGTCGGGGACGCGAGGATAAAGATTCTCGCCCAGCTGAGTGCGTGCGCTGCCATCAAGCCCATGGCAGGACGCGCAATGCCCAACGAAGAGTTCGCGAGCTTGCTGCAGGTTCTCCGGAGTCGCATCGAGCGTGTTTTTGGCATGCCGCTCGGACAAGGGAATTGCGAAATTGCGGATCTTGCGGGCCACATAGGCTTCTGAATCGCTGGGAACAGATCGAGCACGAAAGCCGCGATGAATCCAAAAAGCCCCGCCCACGCAAACCACGGCGGCAACCAGGAGCAGTGCCAGAAGAAATCCTGTCCGGGCCTTCATAGTAGCCTTCTACTCTAACAAAAGGAAAAGGGGCGCCGAAGCGCCCCTCTTTTTGCAACTGGCCGACTGCTCTCTTAGAACTCGAAGCGCAGCGAAAGTTGCGCTTGCCGCGGATCGCCGACGCCAAGGCGCAGGAAGCCGTTGAAATCGAATAGCGCCGGCGTAGAGAGCGGGTTGATGTTGTTCTTGTTGTTGAAGGCGTTGAATACTTCGACCTTCGGGATGATCGCGAAGCGTTCGCCGAAACGGAACGGCCGCGCCACACCAAAGTCAAACGTAAAGAACGCATTGTCCTTGCGCAGCGAATTGCGTCCAGTGTCCACGCCACCCTGGAAGCGCGGTTCGGCCGTAATCGGCTGCGCCGAGTGCGCCTGCATGCGGATGTTCACGTCAAACTGTCCAGGCAGGTTGGTGACGGTATAGAAATTGAAGCGATGCCGTTCGTCACGATCCGAGTAGGAATACTCCGACGCCAGATCAAAGAAATTCGCGTAGCGGAAGGTGAAAGGATCGCGTTCGTTGGAATCGTCATCGCGGTCGCTCGACAGCGTGTAGTTCACGTCGAACAGGAAACGATGGCTCATGCGTTTACGCAAACCGATGGTAAATCCTCGATACAGCGACTTGGCGGAACTGACGGTGTCGGTAACTGTGCCGAGGTTGGTGAACGGCGCAAACTGGCCAAACCCGAATTGGCTGCTGATGTAGGTCGCCGTGTCGCCGTTCGTCGGGAGGCAAATTCCGGGAGCCGTGTAGACAGCACCATTGTTAGTGCAGAACTGCGCGGCGGTTGTTACACCGTCAGCCGTCGACACCGCATCAGCAGGAACTCCCGCAACATTGGGATTGGTGAAACGCGTCAGATGGACGCCTTTGTTCCAGGTGAAGTCGGCATAGGCGGCGTAGTCGCCGATAATTTGCTGTTCGTAGCCGACGTTCATGGAGTAGATGCGGGGGTTGGCGTAGTCTTTGCTGAAAACCGTAACATCCACTCCGGTAGGAATGGTGCCCGCGGGCGGCGGGTTGTCGATCGGGCCCGCGTTCGTGCCGAACACCGGCGGAGTTCCAAAAGTGGAAGCGGCCGCAAAGGATTGTTGCTGCACGCCATTGGTGGTGATGGCGCCGACTTGAGTCAGCATGTTCTGCCGCGCGTTGTAGATGCCGGTATTGGCGCGGAACACGGATTTCCCGTTTCCGAGGAGGTCCCACGCAAAGCCCAGCCGCGGCTGGAACATTTTGTTTTGATTGTGAATCGTGCCATCCGACGGAAAATTCGGATCGCTCAGGTTCGGGCTATACGCAGTCTGGGACGGCGGAATCACCGGATCGGGGAACTGCTGTGCCTCCCAGCGCAAACCGAAATTTAGCGTAAAGTTACGGGTGATCTTCCACGTGTCTTGCGCGAAGAGTGCAAACTCTTCGTTAACGATCGATGAGAAACCGGACTGGTCGAAAGTTTCTCCCTGTGTTGCGGGCCCGTGCTGCAGAAACAGCAGGAGCGGGCCGCCAACGGCGCTACCAGCGGCACAGTTTTCGCCCAGGTCTTGCGTCACCCAACCCGTAAAGGCTCCGGAAGTGCTGTTGAAACATTCGCCGGCACTCGGCCCGAACCCGCCAGGTGCTTCCGTCGAAGCGTAGTGCATGAAGCCGATGGGGCTGTCGAAGATGTAGCGCCCAGCAAAAAACCCGCGGAAAATTTGCGTGTTCTTGGTGTGCAGCCATTCACCGCCCACTTTGAATGTGTGCTTGCCATGAACGATGGAGAAATTGTCGCGGACCTGGGTCCGCCAGAGAAGCTCATCCACATTCGGATTCAGGAAGAACGGCTGACCGAAACGGAACGTCGGGCCAAAGCCCATCGCCGTATCGGGAATCGAGGTGGGATCGATGGTATTGCGCGGGCGATTCTCGCGCGAATAAGTAAAGTGAGCCTCGTTCACTTTGTTGCTGGAAATCGTGCTGTACCAGCTGGTGTTAAACACTTGAATCTTGCTCGGCCCCTCAATGCCATTCGCCGTCGAGCCGTAGGTCGGAACGTCAAAAGTCTGATTGGGATTCTTTGACCAGTCAAAGCTGTACGAGCCGAATAGCTGGTTCTTGGAGTTGAAGTTGTAGTCGACGCGGCCAAAGACGGATCCGTTGCGTATCGAGTGATCCACGGGCTGGCCGTCGTCCTCGTTGAAATTGCTTTGTAGAAAATTGAGCAAAGACACCCGTTGGCAATCGGGACTGGACATGATGAGCGCGTCGGTGGCCGGGCTGCCGTCAAATACCGGGCTGCTACCGCACGCAGCGCCAAGCGGAACGCTTAGATTCTTGCGGCTCAAATCTTCGCGTATGCCTTCCGCAGCGCCAAAGAAGAACAGCTTGTCCTTGACGATAGGCCCACCAACTCCTCCTCCAAACTGTTCGCGGTGAAAGCCCTCGAGCGGCTGTCCATCAGAAGTGGAAGAAGAAAGCGCCTTTAGGCGCTGGTATTCAAACAGACTTCCGTGCAGGTTGTTGGTGCCGGATTTGGTGATGACGTTCACCACTCCGCCGCCGGTGCGGCCATATTCGGCGTTCGCGCCGCTTGCCACAACCTGAAACTCCTTGACTGCTTCGAGCGTGATGTCTACGGCCGCGCGCTGGCCGCCCATCTGTTCGCCGAAAAAGCCGTTGTTGTAGTCGCCACCGTCCAGGCTGATGTTGTTAAAGATTCCGCGCTGCCCGTTAATGTTGATTTCGTCGCCGTCCGGACCCTGCGAAATGCTTACGCCAGGCGTTAACGTGAGCAAGTCTTCAAACTTGCGGCCGAGCACTGGAGTCTGCGCGATAGCGGCTTCGTTCAGCGTCGAAGAGGACTCGGTCTTGGTGGCTTCGATAACCGGAACGTCGGAAACGACGATTTGTGTGGCGACCGACGACACTTTCACCGTGACCGGAATCGTCAGCACCTGCCCGACGGTCAAATTCACGTTTTCCTGAAGAATGGTGCTGAATCCGGTCTTCGTGACGGTAATGGTATAGCGGCCGGGCGCAAGATTCAGAAACTGGAAGTGCCCATCGGCGTTCGTGGTTTCCGTACGGCTGAAATTGGTGTCGAGATTCTTGATTTCCACCGATGCGCCGGCCACGCTTCCGCCCGCTTCATCCAGCACATCGCCCAGGACGCTGCCTGTGGTGAACTGCGCCTGCCCCCAGACTGCGACCGCAAAGAGAAAATACAACGCCACCGAAACGGCGCCCATAGTTAATTTTTTCACAATTCCCCCGTCAACTACCCCGTTCTGCCAGACGAAGAGCTCCAGAGGTTGGAGAAGCCTGCAGAATCTATGTCGACAAGTTTACTGGGTAGGTAGAAAGTTACGCAAGCGCGAACCTGTGGAAAGTCGCGCCTTGGTTTTTTCCCGATTGGAATGCAAATTCTGCGGTTGCGTTGGCGGCAGAATCAGATGGCGAAGTAACGCGTCGGAATGTTGTCGTCGCGATCGAATTCGAGATCCTCGAACGACGCGGCGATACCGAACCAGCCAGGCATCGCGGCCGCCTCGGTCCGCGCCACTCGAGCTTTGCTGACGATCACCACGTTGCCGCGGCCTAGCGGACGGCTCACCAGGACTACTTCCAGCTCGATAGCGGTTTCTACCGCAAGATTGCGCGGACAAAGGAAAAAGACCCCGGAGGAGCTGATATCGCGCGTGACCAGGGTGATCGGAAAATCTTCCTTGCACCCGTCAACGCTGCGCAGCCGCAAAGGAAGGCGCAGGCTGGCGCGCGGGTATTCGCGTTGCTCGGGGAAAACGCCGACCGCGTGGGTTGGCACGCGGGCGAAGCGCCGCACCGGGTTGACTGGCTGCAACGGCAACACCCGCAGCGAAGGCACTCGTGGCGCCCCAATCGCGGCAGTCCCGGCAATCGTGTGGAGCGCTTGCGGACCCAGCGAAACGGGCCTGGCTGGGTATTCTTCTTCTCGTCTGGCAGCTTGTCTGGATGCGTTCATCTTGCCCTCATCGTGTTAAGCCTTAGCATGCAACCCGAGGTCGCTTAACATGGCCCTAATAAACGTCGGACAGGAGCCGGAGTCTAGACCCGAAATACTGTACCGAAACGGACTGTGAGGATGCCACTTAGGCAACCGCATCGTCAACCTGTGGAAATCGGCCTAAGTGTCCTATGATCTAACACTTAGTTTTAGTACGGGCCTGGTGCAAGGGAGCGCAAATCGAGGCTCCATATTGGTGCTCGACCTCTCGATCAAGACTCTCTAGATTTCTCTATGGCTATTTCTTCCCAAGTCTCTAGGCAGATCTCGCCGACGACCGGTTCTACCAACCCACCGCGTGCCGCGGTGTCCTTTCTCGTGATGGCAAGCTTTTTTGCGGTTTATGTCATCTGGGGCAGCACCTATTTCGCAATTCGCGTAGGTCTGGAATCCTTTCCCCCTCTGCTGCTCGCGGGAACCAGGCACATCGGAGCGGGCGTGGTCTTGTACCTCCTGTTCCGCCGAAGTGGTACTCGGCCAACCAAAGCCCAGTGGATCACCGCGGCGATTACCGGTGTGTTGCTGCTGTTTGGCGGCAACGGCGGAGTCTGCTGGGCGGAACAGAGCGTGCCCTCGGGAATAACGGCGCTCCTCGTTGCGACCGTCACCTTGTGGATGGTTCTGGTGGACTGGCTGCGTCCGGACGGTAACAAGCCGTCGGCGCGCGTCTTCGCCGGCATCGTAATCGGTTTCGCGGGGCTGTTGATCTTGGTCGGCCCGGCTCACTTGGGAAACTCGGGGCGAGTGAACCCCGTCGGCGCCGCGGTATTGGTGCTGGCTTCGCTGTCCTGGGCTTGCGGCTCCCTTTACTCCAAGCATGGCTCGCTGCCGAGTTCCCCGCTGCTTGGCGCGGGCATGCAAGCGCTCTGCGGCGGCTCGGTGTTGTGGATCGTCGGATTGCTGGCCGGTGAGGGAGCGCGCTTTCATCCGGCGAGCGTAACGCCTCGGGCGTGGCTTGCCGCTGCCTACCTGATCGTGTTCGGTTCCTGCATCGGCTTCAGCGCGTATTTGTACATCCTGAAAAAGAGCACCGCGGCGCGCGTAGCCACTTACGCCTTTGTGAATCCTATCGTGGCTATTCTGCTGGGCTGGGGCTTCGGTGGCGAAGGTCTCTCCGGCAGGACACTGATGGCCGGAGCGGTGATCCTCACGGCGGTTGTGCTGGTGATTATGGCTCCGCACCGCGAAACGGCGGAAGTCCGCAGCGCATTGCCAACCCCGGGCGAAGCATAGCTGCGCAAGGGCGGCCTAGTTTGAGCGCGGTTTCCGGATAGCAACTCCATCTCCGTTGCGGTAATTTGACCATATGAAGACCGCACGAAATACGCGCAAGGATGCTCGCTATTGGCGCGCCGTTCTGGCTCGAGACGGCCGGGCGGACGGAACCTTCTTTTTTGCGGTGCGCTCCACGAGCATCTACTGCAGGCCTAGCTGCCCGGCGCGGCGTCCCCTGCGCACCAATGCTCTGTTTTTCCAAACCAGGCAGGAAGCGGAACAACAAGGCTATCGCCCCTGCCGTCGCTGCAAGCCCGACACCATTCCGGCGAGCGTGCTGATTGTAAAGCGCGCCGCGCAAGTGTTCGAGGACGAAATCGACGACCCGGTCAACGTAACCACTCTGGCTCGGAAAATAGGAGTACGAACCGACACGCTTCGCAGGGCATTCCGTCAGCAAACCGGACTCAATCCCAAGGAATTGGCGGCTGCACTGCGCTTGAAAAGATTCAAACGGCTACTACGGTCAGGCAGCGGTATCGCGGACGCGTTGTACGCGACGGGCTACGGCTCGACCAGCCGCGTCTATGAACGCAGCGACGCGCAATTGGGCATGACGCCGGCAACCTATCAAAAGGGAGGAAAAGGAATGCAAATCAGATATACCACGGCGAAATCCAGTTTGGGAGAAGTGTTGGTGGCGGCGACCGAGCGAGGAGTTTCGGCAGTCTATTTAGGAGGCGCTAGCGCGAAGCTGGCAGGAGAACTGCGGCAAGAGTATCCCCGCGCGGAAATTGTTGCCGACAAGGGCGCGTTTTCCGAATGGGTGGAGGAAATTGTGGCCCGCGTGGAAGGAAGCGCGCCGCGCCGCGAGCTGCCGTTGGATTTGCAGGCCACCGCGTTTCAGCGGCGCGTATGGCAGGAACTGCAACGCATTCCGCGCGGTGCGACGCGCACCTATGCACAGGTGGCGAAAGCGGTTGGCAAACCGAGCGCGGTTCGCGCGGTCGCGCGGGCGTGCGCAACCAATCCCGTCTCGATCGTCGTGCCTTGCCATCGCGTGGTGCGCACTGACGGAAATCTCGCAGGCTATCGCTGGGGACTTTCGCGCAAGCAAACGCTTCTAGAACGCGAACGCCGCGCCGGCTCTCCGGCGAAGGTCAGCCGCGTGGCTTGATCTTCGTCGCGTTCTTTGGCCAATCCTGCTTGAAGCGGGATTCTTCGATCTTCAGATTTTTCTTGATATCGCTGTAATGAAAAATGAAGTAGTCGCCGGAACCCGCTTCATAGAATTTCTGCTGCAGCGGCAGCCAGGCGGATTCGTCCACCCACATCTGAATCTTGCTGATCTGCGCTCGCACTTGATCGGTTTTGGGGGTTAGCTCCAGAAGCAGCGTTTTCTTCCCATCCAGTTCGTGTTCGCCGGAAAACGACACCTCGAAACTCTTCTTCAGGTCCTCGCTCCGTGTGCCGAAGCCCAGCCGCACATACTGATCCACTAAGGCGCGGTCCTTGCCCAGATCGTATTCTTCGACGCGATTGATTTTCGGATTGTAAATGGCCAGCGAGTTTCCCGAGCGCAGGATAGTGCGCTGGTCGGGCTTGGCAAACTCGATACGCATCTTATCGTCTTTTTTCTGCAACCACATCTGCCCCGCTTCGGTGGAAGTGTCTTTCACCACGTCGGTGTACTTGATGTGCTCCACATTTGCAGTAAGGGTACGAAAATCGCGCGCGCCTGCGTCCAGCCTCTCCAGGGTGGATTCCAAGGTCCATTTGGTGGTGGATTGCGCGTGAGCCAGCAAGGGGAAAGACAGCAAAAACGGAAGAATGGCGCAAAGTCTCAGCTTGTTTTTGCCGGCGGCCTTCAGGTGCATGGTTGAGCGGTGAAAAGAAAATCCCCTCAAATCATCGTAGCACATTGACGAGACCGGCCGTCCACAGGCCAAGTTACGGAAGCCGGGATACCGCGAACGCCTTACTTCTTGCGCAGAGTGACCTGGTACGCGGTGACACCGCCGTGCTCATCGCGGACCGCTTCCACGTTAGTGATTTCAAAACGGCCGTTTTGCAGCGTAGATTGCGCCCGCTGTAGGGCTCGATGCAGCTCATTTTGGAGTTGCGGCATTTGTTCGGGCGGAGTCAAAATCCGCGCATCCACTTTGTACGTCTGTTGATTGCCCGATTCGCTCAGCAGCTCAACCTGAGCGGAAGCCGCCGGCATGACACGCGTCGGCTGGTCGCGGAACCAGCGCGCCGGCGTGAGCAACACAAAAACCAGGATCGCGATAACCGCAAGATCGTATTGCCAGGAGCCGCGCTCGTATGACCAGAAAAAAATCCGCGATAGGATTTGACCGGGTCCAGCCATATCAATCCGCCGGCACTCCGTCCACGATCACCCCGTCGCGCATATGCACGACGCGGTCAAAATACGTCACGGCTTCGGGGTTGTGGGTGATCATGACAACGGTCTGGCCGAGGTCCTTGTTCAACTGCCGGAGCATTTGCAGAACAATCTCGGAATTCCTGGTATCTAGATTCCCGGTCGGCTCATCGGCCAGCAGAATCTTAGGTTCGTTGATGATGGCGCGAGCGATCGCCACGCGCTGCTGCTCGCCGCCGGACATCTCCGATGGCTTGTGGCTCAGCCGGCCGTCGAGTCCCAGCATCTTGGTGACAACGTCGAAGCGATGCGGATCGAAGCCATCGCCGTGAATATATTGCGCGATGGCGATATTGCCCTTGGCGGTGAGGGTCGGTAGCAGATTGAACCGCTGAAACACAAATCCGATTTTGCTGCGGCGCAATTTCGTGCGCGCCGCATCGCTCAATTCGGTCAGGTCGTTGCCATCCACCAGGACTTTCCCGCGCGACGCCTTCGCCAGCCCGCCAATCACATAAAGCAACGAAGACTTTCCACACCCCGACGGCCCCATCACCGCAACCGATTCGCCCGGCTGCACTTCGAAATTCACTCCCCGCAGCGCCGGAACTTCGACCTTCCCCGCGTGGTAGAGCTTCCACAGATTTTCCGTCTTGAGTATCGGCTCCACGCTTCGCTTCCCTGGATTCCTTCCGTCAGCGCCCTGAGTTGCCACCAGCGGCGCTGGTATTGTAGCCGCGATTGTCATCAGTGCCTAGCAAACCGGCCTTTCGCGAATTGCTGTCTAGTCAAATGTCAAAGCCTCGACCGCATCTTTTTTGCTGGCCACCCAGGCCGGGTAACTTGCTCCGATGACCGTACCCACAAGGGCGATCACTCCGGCGCGCACGATCCATTCTGTGGTGATGCGAATGGAAAGCGTCGGAAAAATCTGCAGAAAGACGCTGCGTGCCACGTAGCTCAGCCCCACCCCCGCCGCGATGCCACCCAAACAAAGCAGCGCGGACTCCATCAGCAATGTGCGCACAATGAATGGCGCGTTGGCACCCAGCGATTTCAGCACGCCAATATCGCGCGTGCGTTCAATCACCGTGGTGTACATGGTCAGAAAAATCACCAGCAAACCGATGGACACGGCCAGGGCAATCATCGCGTCAATGAAGATCTGCAAGCCCGGAATGTTGGTAGACGTGTAGATCGAAAGCATCTCCTTGATCGGCCGCACCGTGTAACCCGGCAGCTCGCGGCCGATATCGGCCATCAAGTCTTCCGTATGCTCCGGACGCGTGCATTTGATCCAGAAGATGGAGGCTTTGTCCTTCGCGCCGATTAAGTCTTGCAACGTGGTGATGGGAACGAACACCCGCGCGCCTTTGCCGTGCTCGACAATCCCGGCCACGTGCCAGTCGTTGTTAAAAAGATTGTAGGTGTCGCCTACTTTCAGCTTCTTCGCCCGGGCCGCCCAGTCGTCCACCAGGATGTCGTTAGGCCGCTCGAAGTCGTGGCCCGCCAGAAATACAAACCCGCCCGACACCGCACGAAAACTTTCCGGATCAATTCCGTAGATGACTTCCACGCCGCCGGCCGAATTTGATTGCAGCAGCGTCGGTGCAACGTCCTGTACATACTTCAGCTCTTTGAGCTTGTCGGCGATTTTGATGGGCATCGGGGCGCCGCTGAACCCCAGCAAGATGGAAGCCGCCGGCGGCTGCACGACGATGTCGGCGCCGACACCTTCGATGCGTTTGGCCGTTTCCGCCAGCAGTCCGGTAACTAGTCCGACCACCAATACAACCAGGGAAACTTCAACGGCTATGGCTAGTATGCCGATGAACGTGCGCACCGGACGGTGGAACAGATTGCGGACGATCAGTTCACCCATCATTGCTTGTTACTCTGTGCTGCCGGTTTGAAACTTGGGCCGTTCGCGGTGACGCGCACCAGTTCGGCACCCCCCGGCTGAGGCAGCTGAAAACGCGCTGCTTCGAGCTCGCTATTGAGAACAACCTTGCTGATCTGAATGTCCAGCTTGTAGTCATCGTGCGGGCGATCAATATGTACGGTGCGCGGAAAATACGCCGGTCCGTTGGCGGGCAACGGCGCGTCGGTCAGCGCCTGCCAATTCGAGTAGCGCACGTCAGAAAGCAGCACGCCCTTCGGGCCAAAAAATTGCAGCCGCACGACGCTCAGGTCCGCGCGATCGAACCAGATCTTGCGGTAAATTTCCGTCAACCGGCCGCCGCGCAGCTGCGTCAGCACGTAGTAACGCGCGGTTTCATCATTGAACTCTTCCAGCAGCACGGTCTCTTCCCTGCGAATCTCCTGCCACAGCAGTGCGTCGAGCAAGTGTTGCGGCCGCAGATTCTCCAGCGGCTTTTCACTGGTGCGCTCCAACGCCACTTCGCCCACCAGAAATTTGTTCTTGGTCGGCAGCCACACGTGAAATTCGTTGCCGTCGCTGGCCATATCGAAAATGGTCTTGCCGATCACCGGCGCCTGCCCAACCATGCGCACGTTTGCGGGCCTTGCCGCCAGCAAGAATGCTTTCACCTCGTGATACTCCTGAATCAGGCCGGAGTATTTCGATCCCGCCGTGGTTTTCAGCTCCACCGTGGAATTCACCGTGTTTACGCCGGCTGCAAACGCGTTGTACTTCTCAAGCAGTTCTTCGCGCGTCGCGTCTTTGGCCACCGGACGTTCCGCTTGCGGTACCGGCGTGTTTTTCGAAACATTCCCGCCACACCCGCCGGAAATGGCCGCCAGTGTCGCCGCCACCATCCACCAATTGACTTGTTTTCTCAGTGTTTTACGCACATTTCAGCCCAAATATAGCAATCTAGCAACCACTCGCAGACCCGTCAATTCGGTCGATTCCCCCTATCGGAAGGGTCGCGCCAGGCGAATCAATTCGGCCTGGCAATATGCACATCAAAGGATTGTGCCGCCGGCCGTAGTCGCCGCACTACCTCGCTGGGCCACAGCGTTTCGCTAAGCAGGGTCACCCAGCCGTCATCCAGTTCGCAAACCGAGCAGAACAAATAGCGCTTGTAGGCTGCTTGATAGGCATCTACGCCACGACTGGAGAGCTCACCCGCGAGGTCGGCATCTTCGTCCTTGGTGCGCTCGCCGCTGCGCAAACCAAAGGTTTCTGTGGCGAAGCGTTCAAAAAGTAGCTGCATTTGCTCTTGCGACGGCTGAGAAATTACCAGGCTGCGCGAACCGCTTTCGCGGAATTCGATCTTGTGGCTGGCACAGAATTCACGTACACGATCCAGGTGACTGAAGAAGTCCAGCACCAACGATTCGCCGTTGGCGAGCAAGCGAACTGTTGCCGCCCAGAATTCCGCGGCTTCCCTGCCACGCACCGGCTCGCGGCTCTCGGTTTCCAGTAATTCCAGGCCCACGGCTTTGACGTCCGCGCCTAGATCGAGGGCTTGCACGTCCAGGGAAAATGCCGGAAGGCCCAGCGATTCGGCGGCCGAACCGTTTGCCGGACCGGTCATTCCTCGGTTTCCGCTTCCGGAAACTTCGCCCGAAATTCCGGCGACTGTTTGCGAACTTCCAACCAGTTGAAAAAGGCGTCCGGATTCTCCAGCCAGATGCGAAACCAGCTGGCGATTTCTTCCTTCTCGTCGCGCTTGTGCGCTTCCACTTTTCGGTTGCGGGCGATCATTTCCGCCCGGCGTTTGCCCAGGCGCGCAATTTCCATCACTCGTTCGGAGGCGGCTTTTTCCTCGTGCACGCGAAAACGGCGCAGCAATTCATCTAGCCGCATCAGGCTGACTTCCGCGTCTCCCAGCGTTTTGAAATGCAACAGATCCTCGAATTCTTCCTCGAACTGGTCTTCGGCTTCTTCCTGCTGGCTCAGGACCACTTTCCACCCCGCCGATTGCAGTACTTCGGCGATGTAGTCGCTGCCGGTTTTGCCCTCGGCGCCGTGATCGGCCAGCAGCTTTCTGCGCAGCTGTTCGATTTCCGCCGGCGTCCACTTTTCCGCGCCGATGGCGGCGGCCGCCCGCAGGATCATGGCTTTCTTGGTTTGCAGGACTTCGGTCATTGGCCTGAACCCTTGCGCTTCTTGCCTTGAGAATTCTTGCGCGAACTCTGCGCCGGCGGCGCTGGCGGATCGGCAGGCTGCCCGGCCAGCAAACGATGATAGCGATTCACATTCTGATTATGTTCGGCCAGTGTGGCGCCGAAAAAATGCCCGCCCTGCGTGTTAGCCACGAAATAGAGGAACGCCGTCTCCGCGGGCGCAAGCGCTGCGCGCAGAGAAATTGCGCCGGGGTTGCCGATCGGCCCGGGAGGAAGTCCGCCATGCATATAGGTATTGTACGGGGAATCGGTGTGCAGGTCTTTAGTCGTCAGCGAACCGTTGTAGCGGCCCTCTTGCTCCAGCACGTAGATCACGGTGGGGTCGCATTGCAGGAGCATGCCTTTCTTGAGGCGATTTTCGAATACCCCGGCTACCAGCAGGCGTTCTTCCGGTTTCGGTGTTTCACGTTCCACCAAAGAAGCCAGCGTGACGGTGGAGAGCAAAGGATGGCCGTGGCCTACTCCGGTCGGATCAGACTTCGCGGGATCGATTTGCGACCATTGCTCGCGGAACTTTTGCGTCATCTCCGCGACCAGTTCCTTGGCCACAGGATGGCGCGGCAAATTGTAAGTTGCCGGAAACAGGAAGCCTTCGAGGGTTTTGGCTTGCGGTGCGAGATCGCGAATCAGTTCGGGATTTTTGGCGGCGCTTAGAAAATCATCTGCCGCCACGAACTTGCCGGCTTCCAGCTCGCGCGCAATGTCAAACATCGTTTCGCCTTCGCGCACCGTGAACGGCCGCTGGTACACATTGCCGTTGGCGATGGTCCAGAAAACGTCCTTCCCGCTGACCGCATGAGCAAAAAAATATTCGCCGGCCTGTAGCGTGCGCCTGGGGTGGCGGCGGGCATAAATTTCAAAAGCGATGGCATTGCGCACCACGCCTTCGTTTCGAAGCAGCCGCGCCACGCTTCGCCGCGACGCACCGTGCGGAACATCTACAAACACGCCTTCGGCCGGATAGTTCCCGAACGGCTTTTCCACGCAATACCAGAAATAGCCCGCGGCGGCCGCAGCGGCCAGCAACACCACGAGAAATAATTTCGCGAGGAATTTCATTCTTTTCGGGCCTCCAGCGCCGCGGCTTGGCGCTCCAGGTAATCGCGCAAAATGATAGCCGCCGCCATGGAGTCCACGGAAACTTTCTCGTTCGGCCTTTTCTTGGATGCGGAATCACTCAATTTCGACCTGCGCCCGAACCGTTCTTCCAGTTGCCGTTCGGCTTCCCAGCTGGTCAGCCGCTCGTCGGCCATTTCTACCGGAACACCGATTTGTTTTCGCACACGCTGCGCGAAACGCTCCACCTCTTCAGCCATTTCGCCGCGTGTGCCGTCCAGCCGCAGCGGCAGCCCCACCACGATGTATTTCACGAAATGGTCGCGTACCAGTTCGCGAATGCGGCGCATGTCTTCATTCCGGTTGATGCGTTCGAGCGTGGTCAGCGGTTGCGCGACGCCGCGAAGCGTTTCCGCGATGGCCAGGCCAATGCGCGCGCGGCCATAGTCCATCGCAAGAATCGGACCATCTGGTTTTGCGGTTTTGGCGGGCTGCGCCAGAGATGGGGACATTCGGTTCACTCTCAAATTATATCGTCTATGGCCTGCGACCTCGTGCTCCGCTTTGCCATTGCTCCCAATAGCCCAAGACCTTCATTTGTTCGTCGAGGCCGGTCTGTTTGACGAGGGCGTCGAGTTCGGCACGCGTCAGCCGCTTGCCGATCGGTTCGGCGCGGTCGGCAATGCCCCATGCGGTAAGCGCGGCGATTACTGTATTCAGTTTTAGTTCCCGTTGATCCACTTTGTCGAATGTGTCCGACGCGGCGTGGTAGTTGGCCAGATAGTTGGAGATTTCCTGGTTGGCGACAAAAGTGGGCACGCCCTCTAGAAGGAAATCAAAATGGTCGGTGCCGAAAGAGGCGTCGGCGGTGTGCTGCGTGACATTCCAGGTTTCCAGAGGCTGGAGGATCTGCTGGATGGCAACTTGCGTGTCCGTGCGGCCACCGAGCGAATACCCGGAGACGCGGCCGCTGCCCGAATCGAAAATAATCACGGCGCGGATTTTGTCGAGTTCGCCCGCGTGAGCTTTCACGTACTCATGCGAACCGATAGTACCTTGCTCTTCGCCGCTGAAGAGCACGAAGCGTATCGTGCGTTTGGGCAGCACTCCCATGGCTTTGATCGCGCGAGCCGCTTCGATCACCAGTGCCGCATTGCACCCGTTATCGAGCGCGCCCGTGCCGAGCTCCCAGGAATCCAGATGGGCACCCAGAATCACCACTTCATCGGGCTTTTCGTAGCCGCGGATTTCGCCGACCACATTCTCCTGTTCGACCGGCCCGCCGATTTCGTTGGGCATGATCAGCTTCACGCGGACTTGGCCCTGACTGGAACCTTGGTTTCTGGCGACCAGCCGCGCGAGCCGCAACGCGTCTTCCCGCGCCACCACGGCTTGCGGGATCTTGTCGATTTCCGCGTTCAGCGAATTGGTGTGGCGATAAAGCAGTAGGCGTTCGCGCGCGCCGGTCCACAGAATCGCGGCCGCCCCCTCTTTGACCGCACGTGCGATGATTCCCGGCGGCCGCATGTATTCATTGAAAAGATCAGCCCACGTCGAACCGATTTCTGTATGAACCAGCAGGATGGCACCTTTGAGATTCCCCGCACCGGAGATCTCCGTGTCGCTGCCATCGCCGATGTCGATCAGGTTAGCTTCGATGCCCGCGCGCGTCGTACCGGGTGACCAGCCTTCGGATACGGCGCGTAAAATCGCGCCGGCCGCGGTCGCTGATGCCGGCGCGGTGACGGTAAGTCGGGTCGCACCTTCTTTCCAAGCGATCGGGAGCGGGTATTTTTCCGAGTGTACGGCCACGCCGGCGGCGCGAAAACCTGCGATGCCCCACTCGACGGCCTTGGCCATTTCAGCCGTGCCGCTAATCCGGCCTCCGATTTCGTCCGTAAGCTTGCGCAGGTTTTCGATCATCGGCGAGTCGCCCAGGATGACCGGCATGATTTTTGCGGCAGCCTGCGCGCAGGAAGAAGCATCGCTTGCAGAACACGCTGCCGTGCTCTGCGATGCCTGCAATTTGCTGAGCGCATCGGTCTGTGCGGGCGTCAGCTGCGCGAATACGCGCGGCGCGTGGAGAAAACCGAGGGCTAGGGATAGCGCAACGGAACGAAGCAGCATGCGGCCTCCGAACACCACTGCAAAACGCCGGAATTATAGCCGTTTTGCTGGCTTCCTTCGCATGGCCGGCATTTCTTCGCCGTACCTCCGGCTTTAGGAAACCATTTGCGTCGGCCAGCGAGCCTCAGCCGGTGCCGGCGATTTGATCGGTAACGCGGGCGACCTGCACCATTTCAGCGACGTCGTGGACACGGACGATGTGAGCGCCGTTGAGGATGCTGGCAGTGACTGTGGCTGCCGTTCCCCAAAGGCGTTCGGTCGGAGGAGCGGACTTGCCGTTCTGCACGAACGTTGCCCCCAGAAAGCCCTTGCGCGAAGTACCAATCAAAATTGGAAATCCCAGCCTTGCGAGCGCGGGCAGCTTGGCGAGCAGTTCATAGTTTTGCGAAAAGCTTTTGCCGAAGCCGATGCCCGGATCAATGACGATCTGTGATGGCGCGACTCCGGCCTTTCGCGCAACTGCGATCGAATGGTGCAGGCCGTCCGTGACATCTTTCACCACGTCGCGGGCAAACGGTCCCTTCTGCATGGAGCGCGGATGGCCACGCATGTGCATCAGGATCAGCGGTGCGTTGAACTTCGCGGCGACCTTGGCAAGCTGAGAACCTGAACGCAAGCCAGAAACGTCGTTGAGGATTTGCGCGCCTGCGCCGAGCGCGATTTCCGCGACCGCGGATTTTTGCGTGTCCACGGAAATGGGAATTTTCAGCTTGCCGCGTAGTGCTTCCAGCACCGGCAGCAACCGGCGCAGCTCTTCCGAGGCGGGAATTCCTTGCGAGCCCGGGCGAGTGGACTCCGCCCCGATGTCCATGATGTCCGCTCCATCGCGCTCGATCGCGAGAGCCTGTTTCACCGCAAGTTTCGGATCGACAAATTTTCCGCCATCCGAAAAACTGTCCGGCGTGATGTTCAGCACGCCCATGACCAGCGTTCGCTCGCCTAGCAGCAACATTCCAGGGCGCAGCTTGAGTCGGAAGAGTTTTCGTCTATACATTCGGTCGCAGGATGCGGAAGAAAAGTTTAGTCCAGGTCAAAGTCGCGGATCGGTTTTCCGGCGGGCGCGTCCTTGGCCTTCTTCATGGCCTCTTCAAACTTCTTGGCGAGGATGTCTTCCTTATTGGTTTCCTGGAACCAGGAGTCCGCAAACTTGTCTTCGCGCTGGCGTTGCTGCTCCTGCAGGATGCTCGACGCCTGAGTGAGGTCCACATCGGGACCTTTTTTGGGCGGAGCTTCGTGGGAGAGAACGGCGCCGAAAACCGGATCGACCACCAGCTTGGCCTGGCAGCAGGGGCACGTTACGTTCAGATTGTCGGCTCCGCGTTTGCTCATGGCTGCATTGTACGACTGTGCGGGACGGGAGGAAAGCGGAGCGAGAATGAGGCCGAGGTGGGGTGTACCCCTGGGCGGAGCGCGACGAACAGCGTGGCGAACCGGGCAACGTTTTCGCCCCACAAAGTGCTGCCGCGCTTACGCGTTAACGACAGTGGTGGAAGGTCTTTAAGAGTTAGAACAAATGAAGCCGAGCGGAATGATTTAGTCGGTGGGGTCGGGGTAGAGAGGGCGGGTGGCACGTTCGGAACGCCCGACGGCGGCCTGGCGGACGCCCGAGTCGGCACGGTCGTCGAGGCGACCAAAAATCATTTTGCCGGCGGGCGTCTGATGGACGGATGTGACGAGGATATCGACCGTCCGGTTGATGAGGCGGCGGGCACCGTCCACGACAACCATGGTTCCGTCTTCGAGATAGGCCACGCCCTGATTCACTTCCTTGCCTTCGCGGAGGATGAAGACGCGCATGCCTTCGCCGGGGAGAACGGCTGGGCGCAGGGCGTTTGCAAGAAGGTTGGTGTTAAGGACGCTGATGCCCTGCACGCTGGCGACCTTGTTGAGATTGAAATCGTTGGTGACGATTTTGGCATGGAAGCGCAAGGCGAGTTCGACCAACTTGTGGTCCACTTCGCCGGTCTGGCCGGGGATGTCTTCGATGACGCGGACTTCGTGGGATTGCAGCTTCTGAATGCGCTGCAAGACTTCAAGGCCGCGGCGTCCGCGCTGTCGGCGGAGACTGTCGGGAGAATCGGCGATGGTCTGGAGTTCATGCAGGACGAATTGGGGAACCAGAAGCGGTCCATCGAGAAAATGGGCTTCGCAGATATCGGCAATGCGGCCGTCAATGAGCACGCTGGTGTCCAAGAGTTTGCCATCAGCATGAACTGAGGGAACCCCGTGGCGCAGTCCGAACAAGGCATTGAGCGAGCCGGTCTTGAGCGAACCAAACCTACGCGAACCGAGTACCACCCCGGTGTAACCAAAACCAAGCAGCGATGCATACTCGAAAAAAGACTTGGTGGACTCTGGCCCGGAGGTTTGGCCAACGATGGCAGAAACAAGAAGAGCCGCGAGCGCGCCGAGGATGCCGCCAAGGGCGCCACCGAGAAGGCCTGGAGAAGTGGAACGCTTGAGGCGATGCTCCACCAGAAAGATAACCAGCGTAAGGGCCAGACCAGCGGCGGCGGCGGACCAACCGTGAAGGCCGAACGGCGAAAGACTGAGAGCAATCGCGGCGGCTATGCCCGCGATACAACACCGCAAAAGCCAAAGATTCCAGTCGCGCGGAAAACGCGACGAGTAGGAGTTCAAGGCGAGGTTCTGCGAAGGTTGGAACGTACCGGGAGATTTAGGCGCGAGCGACGCCTCAGATTCAGGCAAAGTGCGGCTCATACGACCTTTCAGCGCGGGGTTGCTGAGTTGAGCGTGTGAAGGATTCCAATCACAGGCCCGAACCCCGGCACCTTGAATATGGTGCAGCACTGCAAAATCGGTTCCGCGATCCGCCAAGGCTATGATTGATGTGGCCTTGGCAGGAATCTTAACAGCCTGACATGCCCCTTGAATTCCTATATACGCCTCGGGGCGTTAGGCGTCAATATGCGCGCAAACCGCGAAAGGTAACCCTCGGAGCATCAAGAAATGTAAATGCGAGGAACGCGGGCGCTGACCGCACAGAGCAGATCGGAGGTAACCGTGCCGATGCTGCGGGCCACCAGGTTGGCGGCGAGGACCTTGTCCCCATCCGGACCGTAAACGGTGGCGAGGTCGCCGAGCGCAACGCCGGGAACATCCGTCACATCGGCCATGGTGACGTCCATGGAAATAATGCCAACGATGGGAGCGAGAACGCCGCGAACAAGAACGTGGCCTTTGTTGCCGAGCGAACGATGGATGCCGTCACCGTATCCCGCGGCGAGAACCGCAATTTTGGACGGACGATTGGCGACGAATTTTGCGTTGTAGCCGACGCCGTCGCCAGTGGCGACGTTGCGAACATTGATGATGCGAGTGCGCAGACTCATGGCGGGCCGCAAAGGAAGCTGCTTTTCGGCCGCGGCGCGGCGTTCGATGGGATCGTAGCCAGGATGATAGCCGTAGAGAATCGCCCCGGGACGAACCATGTCGGCCCAGGTTTCTGGACGCGAAGCGATGGCGGCACTGTTGGCGAGATGAAGCAGGCCGGGATCGATCCCCAGCGTGCGGAGGCGTTCGACGGCGCGATAGAAGCTCTCTTCCTGTTCACACGTTTGCGAAGCGACGGGGCCTGCAAATACTTCGGATGAAGCCAAGTGGGTAAAGACGCCTTGTAGTTTCAGACGCGAGCATTTTTCGTATTGCCGAGCAAAGCAATCGATGTCGGTAGGCGCAATGCCAAGGCGGTTCATGCCGGTGTCAATTTTCAGATGAATGCCGACGGATCGTTTGGCGAGCTTGCGGCGAGCGGCGACGGATTCCAGTGCGGTGAGTTGTTCGCAGCGGATGATGGCAGGAGCAATCCGGTTCTTGAGTAGCTGGTCTTCTTCACCGGGCCAGAAACTGGTAAGCGCCAGAATGGGTTTGCGGACGCCGGCTTTGCGGACGGCTTCGCCCTCGGCGGCACCGGTGACGCCGAACCAGTCGGCACCGACTTTCTCCAAGTGCTTGGCGATTTGCGGTCCGCCGTGGCCATAGCCATTGCCTTTGACGATGCAAAGGACCTTGCGCGGAGCCTGGCGCTTTTCCGATCGCGGATTGACGAAGTCGCGGATGGCATGAAGATTGTACGTGAGTGCGGAGAGAGAGACTTCGGCCCAAACCGGACGGCCGTTTGCGAGAGCGGATTTTTTTCGAACAGTCATCGGGATCCTAGAGGATTTATTTTAAGCCATCCGCAAGCACGCGCCCGAATCGCAGCGGGTGAGCGACGAGAAAGACAACAGGCCAAAATGCACGGGGTGTGCCAGAAGGAACTACGGAATGGGTGCTGAAACGAAAGAGGTTAGAAGGCGCATGGGGAGGGCCATGTGTTTCGGATGACGCGGGGACTCCAAATTTACACGGTGGCTTGGACAACCCGCGGCTACAAGTCGTCGGGGGCGAATTGGGAGAAGGCATCGGGAGCCGCTTCTTCGAAACGAGTGAGGCGGCTGCGGAAGACGAAGCGGACTTTGTCGGTGGGGCCGTTGCGCTGTTTGGCGACCTGGATTTCCGCCTGGTCGCGCTCTTCAGGAGCGGCGTCCATCTTGGCCCAGTGCGGGCGGTAAATGAACATGACCACGTCGGCGTCCTGTTCGATGGCGCCAGATTCGCGCAGATCGGAGAGTTGCGGCCCGCGCTCTTCGCGTTCGGGAGCGCGGGTGAGCTGGCTGAGAACCAGGACGGGAATCTGCAATTCTTTCGCCAGGCCCTTGAGGCCGCGGGAGATGCTAGAGACTTCTTCCTGGCGATTGTTGAAACGGCCGCGACCGGTGATGAGCTGGAGATAGTCCACGATTAGGAGAGAAAGGCCTTTGTCACGCTTGAGGCGGCGAGCCTTGGCGCCGATTTCGAGGACACTGGTAGAACCGGCGTCGTCAATCCAAAGAGGCGCGGAGGAGATTTGCCCGAGGGCTTCTGTCATGCGGCGCCAGTCTTCGCGGCTGAGGTGGCCGGTGCGGAATTTGTGTGCGTCGATTTGCGCGACCGAGGCAACCAGACGCTGAAGGAGAGATTCCTTGGACATTTCCAAGCTAAAGACGGCTACGGGAAGCTGCGCGCGAATGGCAATGTTTTCGGCGAGGTTCAGAGCGAGCGCGGTTTTTCCCTGTGAGGGACGGGCGGCGAGGATGAGCAGTTCGGAGTTCTGAAGACCGGAAAGCAGTTTGTCGAGTTCGGTGTAGCCGGTCGAGACGCCGGTAATGCTCTTGCCTTCGCGAAAGATTCTTTCGAGGCGCTCGAAATTGTCGCGGACGACGTCCTTGATGGGGACGAGGCCGACTTTCACGCGGTCCTCGGCGATCGCAAAGATGGAGGATTCGGCGCCGTCGAGGATGGCGTCGGCGCCGTCTTCGCCTTCAAGGGCGCGCTGCTGGATGTTGTGCGTGGCGTGGATGAGATTGCGGAGCAGCGCTTTTTCGCGAACGATGCGGGCGTAGTGCTCGACATTGCTTACGCGGGGCATGCCGTCGGCGAGGGACGCGAGATACGGAGCGCCGCCGGAGGATTCCAGTTCGCCGGTGCGGTGCAGTGATTCGGTAAGAGTGACGAGATCAATGGCCTGCTGGGCTTCGCCTAACGCGATCATCTGATTGAAAACGCGGCGATGTTGTTCGAGAAAGAAGTCTTCCGGCTTGAGACTTTCAACGGCGGCGTTCAGAGCGTGATTATCGAGAAGAATGGCGCCGAGGATGGAGCGTTCAGCATCCAGATTTTGCGGGAGCGGGCGTTCAAGAGTGGGGGCGGCAGCCATGGACCGTTTTTGTTATTCGCCTTTTCTTCGCTTTATAACATTTCCAGCCGTCGCCACGCAAGCCTGTGATTACTTTCCGCAATTTCCGTGGAGCTGGTAGCTAAGGATTGCGTGCATTGTGAGTGCGTGCGCGCCGCGCGTCAATTGGAGTGCTGTGCAAAATCTTGCGCGGCGGTGCAAAACGGTGAGAAAAATTTTTGTTTTGCACGCTGTGGCATGATAGAACGCTCGAAAAAATATGCATGGAGCGTGGGGAGTTCGCTATGAGAGAAAAACATTTCAGGAATTCGCTTGCCAACCATTTTTCTGGAGCGGCGCTGGTGCTGCTGGCAGGATTTGTGGGCGTTTATGCGCCCGTGGCGCACAGCCAAGCAGCGGCGCAGACGGCTGCGGCGGCGCATGCGAAGGATTATTCGCAAGCGGAACGGCATGCACGTACGGTGGCCAAGGAATTGCTGGCGCGCGGAATTCCGGGACTCTCCGTGGCGGTCGCAGTGGATGGGCGCATCGTGTATTCGGAAGGATTCGGCTACGCGGACCTGGAGGAACGTGTACCGGTGTGGGCGACGACGAAATTTCGCATCGGAAGTGTGTCCAAACCGTTGACGGCGGTGGCGCTGGTGCAATTGGTGGAGCAGCGCAAAGTCGACCTGGATGCGCCGCTACAGAAATATGTGCCGACTTTTCCCGATAAGGGCGCGACGATCACCACGCGAATGCTGGCCGGCCATCTGGCCGGCATCCGGCACTATAAGGACGACGAGTTTCTGATCGCGAAGCATTACGACAACGTAGTGGAAGGACTGAAGATTTTTCAGGACGACCCGCTGGTGTCGCCGCCGGGAACCAATTTCAACTATTCGAGTTATGGATTCAATCTGGTGAGCGCGGTGATTCAAAACGCCTCGGGCGAGGATTTTCTGACCTACATGCACGAGCATGTGTTTGCCCCGCTGGGACTGCGCAGCACCATTGAGGACCAGCCTGCGGAAATCATCGCGCAGCGAGCGCGGTTTTACACGCGACCGAAGGACCAGGCGGTGCGGAATGCGCCGTTTGTGGACAACAGCTATAAGTGGGCGGGCGGGGGATTTCTATCGAGCGCGGAGGATCTGGCGCGGTTTGGGTCAGCGCTGCTGCAGCCGGGATTCCTGAAACCGGAATCGCTGCGACTGCTGTTCACTTCCCAAAAGTCGACGGACGGCAAAGAAACAGGCTACGGGATGGGATTTTTTATCCACCCATCGAAAAGCGGTCAGCGGGTTTATGAGCATTCCGGCGGGTCGGCGGGAGGAAGCTCGCAGCTGATTCTTTATCCGGACGCGCATGTGGTGGTGGCGATGATCTGCAATTTCGAAGGAGACGACGGGTGGCGGCGCGACGACATCGAGTCGATCGGCGAAGCGTTTGAGAAGCCATAGGACCGCAAGGTCAGCAATGTCGAGCAAGAGGCCGCAGGGCCGCGTGCCACACGGAGAGTTTCTGACGAGCGGCTTCCGGCCCCGGCGCGTTTCATGAGCCTGTGGGGATCGTGATGAGCTCCTTAACTTTGTGTTGCGACGGGTTCCCTAACTCCGCCTTAGACCTTTGACTGGCGCGGGCCGGGGCCAGCTAGAAACACAAAAGAGGCACGATGGATCGTGCCCCTCGGGGAAAGAATATTTCAGCGGCAACGGCGCTTGCCCGACTAGGCTTCTTTTTCGACGGTAATTTTGATGGAGGCGGTGACGTCGCGGAATACCTTGACGGTAACGTCCCGTTCGCCGATGACCTTGATCGGTTCGGCCAGCTGAATCTGGCGTTTGTCGACCTTGAATCCCTGGGCTTCGAGACCTTCGGCGATGTCGGCGGTGGTGACGGAGCCGAACATCTGGTCGTTCTCACCGGTCTTACGCGCGAACTTCAGCGCGACACCGTTGAGCAAGCCAGCCTGCTTCTGGGCGGCTTCGAGTTCCGTGGCGGTCTTCTTGGCGAGCGAGGTGCGGATGCGCTCGAGCGCCTTCATGTTGCCGGGTGTGGCTTCGATGCCGAGCTTGCGCGGAAGAATGAAATTGCGCGCGTAGCCGGGCTTGACGGTAACCACGTCGCCGCGGTGACCGAGCTTATCGATGTCTTCCTGAAGAATAATCTGCATGATGGTAATCCTTCTTTAGTTCGAATTTCGTTTTCACGGACCACAACCGGGTTAAAGCCCGGCACTACAAAGACCTGCACGGACCGAAGTCTGTGCTACCAAACCCGGCGCGACGGCTTCGATCGCAAGCCGGCGTTCGTTGCGCGGCAGAAGTAAGTTCAGGCCGAAGCGTGAGGCTGCGGCTTCTGCGCTTCGACGGCTCGCGGCGCGGAGCTGCCGGCGGCACTGCCGGCGAACGGCAGCAACGCGATGTTGCGGGCGCGCTTGATGGCTACGCCGAGCCAACGCTGATGACGAGCACAGACGCCGGTCATGCGGCGAGGCAGGATCTTGCCGCGCTCCTGCACGAATTGGGAAAGAATGTCGGCGCGCTTGTAATCGATCAGGTCCATCTTCTCGACACAAAACTTGCAGACTTTCTTCTTGCGGAAAAACTGGCGCTTGCCGCGGCGAGGTCCGCCGGGACCGCCGCCAGGACCGCCTTCACGGCGTCCACCGCCACCAGGGCCACCTTCGCGACGGGGACCGCCGCCGTGGCCACCTTCGTGGCGCGGAGCTGGTTGCGGGGCCGCAGCCTGTGGCGCCGCCGGTTGTGAAGCGGGCGGCGCTGGAGGTGTTTGATTCTGTTCGTCTGCCATAACTTTTACCCTTTCTCTCTTTAAGCCTTACGGCGAGCCGGTGATACCGGAGCGCCAAAACGATTGCGAAATGCCGTTCGCCCGAACCAAGTACCAACGGCAAGCCAGATCAGCTGGCGGCTGCCTGCTCGGCCGGCTGAGTCGGAGAAGGCGCGGGGCGCTTGGGACGGCGCGCGGCGCGCTTTTCGCGGATTCCTGAAAGCTTCTTCTGGCGCTTGATGTCCTCGTCGAGTCGGATGGTCAGATACTTAATGACCGAGTCCTGCACGCGGAGACGGCGTTCGAGCTCGGCCAGCAGTTCGCCGTGATTGGTGCGAATCTGGTAATAAACGTAGATGCCCTCGCGATGCTTGGCCACGCGATAGGCCAGCTTGCGCGTGCCCCAGTGTTCGGTCTTTTCGATCTTGCCGCCCTTTTCAGAGCAGGCATGCTCGACTACATGCTCGACTTTCTTGATTTCCTCTTCCGGCGTGGCCGGACGGACGATAAAAATCAGGTCGTACAGACGATCTTCCATGTTTCCTCGTTTCTTGCTTCGGCGGCGGGATGAGCCGCCGCTACAAAACCAGCCGGGCCAAAGCCCGGCACTACAAAACCCTAATCCACACTCAACTTGCGGCGTCTTCGCCTTGCTGACGTTCGCGCCGGTTGTACTTCGTCATCGCCGCTTCGATCCCCTTGCTCAGGAGCAGCTCGACGGCGTCACCCGCATCGGCGATCATTTCGGCGGCGACCTCAAGTTCCGCTTTTTTCATCGGCCGCAGGACATATTCCTTGCGGCCAGAAAGCGGATGGTCAGGGCCGCAGCCGAGCCGAAGCCTTGCGAACACCGGAGTGCTGAGCGAACCGATGAGCGACTTGGCACCGTTGTGGCTGCCGGCACTGCCCTCGGCGTGGATGCGAATCGCGCCCCAAGGCAACTGCACTTCGTCCCACATGGCCAATAAACTTTCCGGGCCCAGCTGGTACTTCGCGAGCAGCTCCCGTACTGAGACGCCACTCAAGTTCATGTAAGTTTGTGGCTTGGCGAGGATGACTTCTTCTCCCGCCACTTTGCCCAAACCCACCAGAGCCTTCGCTTCCGGCCGCTCGACGCGGATGCCAGACCGGTTGGCCAGTTCATCCACGGCGAGAAATCCGAGGTTGTGCGGCGTCCATTGGTATTCCGGGCCGGGATTGCCAAGGCCGACAATGAGCCGCATACGCCTCTGTTCGCCGCAAGTACAACTGAAACTGCGTTGCAACAATCGCCCTGCTGCCAGAGCTGCACGGACGAAAGCCTGTACTGCCAAAACCCAAGCTACTTCTTCTTTTCCTGCTTCTCGGCAGGCGCTTCGGCGCCTTCTTCGCCTTCCACTTCCTTCTTGCCCTTCTTAATGACTTCGGGCTCGGCCGGCACTGCGGCTTCGGCTGCCACTTCGGCGGGCTTCTCCTCTTCGGCCTTGAGAGCGACGACGTGTGCGATCACGCGTTCCGGATCGCTAACCAGCTTCATCTTGTTCGGATCGATCTGGATGTCGCCGGCGCGCAGGTGCATGCCGATCATCAGGTGGCTGATGTCCAGCCGGAACTCGGTCGGAATTTCGCCGGGCAAGCATTCGATTTCGACTTCGCGGGTGACGGTTTCGAAAATGCCGCCCTGCACCTTGACGCCTGCGGCTTCGCCGAAAGTATGTACCGGGACATTGACGCGCATGCGAACGTCCATGGCCACGCGGAGAAGATCCACATGGAGCAGGTTGCCGGTGACGGGATCGACCTGCCAGTCTTTCACGATGGCGGGTTGTTCCTTGCCGGCGATGGCTACCTGAAACAAGGTGTTGTGCCCGGTGGCGGAACGGAGAATCTGGCTCACCTGCTTGGTGTTCACGCTAAGCGCAAGCGCGTCGCCCTTGGCACCATACAGAACCGCAGGAACTTTGCCGGTGACCCGCAAGCGGCGAGCTTCATTTTTGCCCCGTGAATCGCGGGGAGCTGCTTCAACTACGATCTTGTCTGCCATTGCCTTCTTTCCTTTTCAAACAATTCTTTGCTGCCAAATCTAGATAAACAGTTCGCTGATCGAAGTTTCCTCGTGAATGGAGCGGATGCCGCGGGCGAGAAGATCAGCGACGCTCAGCACGCGAATTTTTTTCATCTGTTTGGCCGCATCGCTGAGCGGGACCGAATCCGTGGCGACAACTTCGGTGATGCGCGACTGGGCGATGCGTTCCACGGCCGGGCCGGAAAGCACGGCGTGCGTGCAAGCCGCGTAGACCTGCGTGGCGCCTTCTTTGATGAGCGCTTCGGCAGTTTTTACGAGCGTGCCCGCGGTATCGATGATGTCGTCCACGATCAGCGTGCTGCGGCCCTTGACGTCGCCAATCAAATGCATGACCTCGCTGACGTCAACGTCCACCCGGCGCTTATCCACGATGGCCAGAGGCGCATCGAGCCGCTTGGCGAAAAACCGGGCGCGTTCCACGCCGCCGGCATCGGGAGACACCACCGTCAGATTTTTCAGATTCAGATGACGGAAATGTTCGACGAGTACCGGCGAAGCGTAAAGATGGTCCACCGGAACGTCGAAATAACCCTGAATCTGTGGCGCGTGCAAGTCAAGGGTCAATGCGCGGCTGGCGCCAGCGGTTTCCAGCAAATCCGCGACCAGCTTGGCGGAAATCGGAACGCGCGGCTTGTCTTTTCGATCCTGGCGCGCATAGCAGTAATACGGCAGCACCGCGGTGATACGCCAGGCGGAAGCGCGTTTGAACGCGTCAATCATCAGCAGAAGCTCGAGCAGGTGGTTGTCCACCGGGTAGTGGCAAGGCTGCACCACAAAAACGTCGGCTCCGCGCACATTTTCCAGAATTTGAAAATAGATTTCGCCGTCGCTGAAACGGCCGAGCTTGGCTTGGCCGAGCGGAACATCCAGGTTCTGGCAGATGGCTTCGGCCAGCACCGGATTCGCGGTCCCCGTAAAAATTTTGAAACGCTCGTCGTTCACGCAGCGATCTCCACCCTGCAAAGTCTGCAAGCTGAAATCCTGAAACTATTTGGCTAGAAGACGCTGAGGATCAATCGCCAGGCGCACCGGTGACGGAGCGACTTTGGATCAGACGGCGATAGGAATCGCGCGAGATGGTCTCGCAAACAAAAGTCTGATCGAGCGGAAACCCAACAGCGGCTCGGCGCGCCTTAGCTGGGCTCGGGAAAACTCCAAACACCGCCGAACCGCTACCCGCCAGCAAGGCTTCTGTCGCTCCGTTTTGAAGCAATTCCCGCTTGATTTCAGCCAGACGGGGGTGCTGCTGGAAGACCGCTTCTTCGAAATCGTTGAGAAGAGGACCGCCCTGCAGGCTCCAGGCAAGAGCACAGAACCCATAAAGTCTAGGGTTTCCGGCAGAGTTTGTCAATTGCGGAGCGTTGAGCCAGCGATAGGCATCGGGCGTTGGCACATGGATGGAATTAGGCGAGACAAGGAGCAAGTGCCGCTTGGGAATATCCGGGAGCGGATAGATTTCGTCGCCTTTGCCGATTCCGAGTGCCCGTCCGCCTTCCAGAAAAAATGGCACGTCGGCACCGAGACTCGCACCGATCGCAAAAAGGCGCTCGCGAGGCAGTCGCTTCCTGGCCAGCCGCAAGTAGCCAAGCAGTGCCGCAGCCGCGTCGCTAGAACCGCCACCCAATCCGCGGCCGGCAGGAATCGTTTTGCGCAGTTCGACGGCTACGCCGTCGGTGCTGCCGATCTCGCGCCGGGCGGCGTCCACCGCGCGGTATACCAAATTTTTTTCCATGGGCTCGCCGGAAAGCGAATCGTTGCCCAGAACGCGAAGTTCTATGCCGGGCTTGCGCGTGCTTCTGAAGCACAGTTGGTCTTTCAGTGAAATAGTCTGAAACACGGTGCGCAGTTCATGGAAGCCGTCGTGGCGTTTGCCTAGAATTTCCAGGCGCAGGTTAATTTTCGCGAAGGCTGGGACGCGGACTTCCGGCATATCTGACGTCAGGGTTTCTCGGCTTCCGGCGCAGCTTTTTGCGCAACGCGATGCCGCGATTGCGAAACCTTCTTCTCGACTTCGGCCACTTTCTCGGGTTCGACATCGGCGGGCAGAACGCGCTTCCATTCGGCGAGCGATTTTTCCCACTCCGCGGCGGCTTGTTCCGGTCGGCCGGATTTGGCGTAGACATCGCCCAGATGCGAATGAATCGTCGGATCGTGGCTTTCGCGTTCCAGTGCTTTACGAAGAGTAGCTTCGGCGTCGGGCAGTTTATTCTGCTTGTAGTAGATCCAGCCTAGGCTGTCGAGATACGCACCGTTGTAAGGATCCTCAACCAGGGCGCGTTTGACCATCGACTGCGCCTCGTCGAGACGTATCCCCAAATCGCCCAGCATGTAGCCGTAGTAGTTGAGAACCGCAGCGCTCTTAGGGTTCACATCGAGTGCTTTCTTGAACTCGACTTCGGCTTTGTCGAAAAATTTTTGCCGTTCGTAGATCGCGCCCAGCAGGAACCACACCATTTCATTGTCGCGTGGTGTGCCGGAAACCGCTTCGGCGGCGCGCGCAGCCTGTTCCGACTCCTTGTAGCGGCGAGCCCGTTCATAGATTTGGGCAATATTGAGATTGGTGTCGCGATCCGTAGGAGTGCCGTTCAACTGAGCATGCAGCAGCTTGACGGCCTCGTCGGTTTGATTGGACTCACCCAGCAAGAGCGCATAGTTGGACTTGATCTCGGCGTCTTTCGGATATTTCGCTAACGCTTCCTTGCCCGCCTGCATGGCCTTCGGCAAATCTTTGGCCATGCGGTAAGTGTCCATCATCAGCAGACGCGCACGACGGTCTTCATCGTCGCCAAGGTGAGCGAGTTCTTCATAAGTGTTTATCGCCGCCGAATAGTTTTGCGTGTCACGATAAAGTTGACCCAGCTGCTGGTACAAAACTCCCAGGAAACGGCGCCGCGATGGCATGGAAGCGGACTGACCTTTGACCTGCGTCACGGCTTCCGATAGCACTCGAATGGCGTCATCAAAGCGGCCTTGCGACTGGTACAGCATCGCTTCGTTGTAGATGACATCCAGACTGCCCGGTGAATACTGCCGCGCTTTGACCAACGCATCTTCGGCTTTGTCCGGCTGGTGCAGTTCGCGATAGATCTGGCCGAGCCGCAGGTAAACGTCCGGATCGTCGGGCATCAGATCGGCGAGGCGCTGATAAACCTTGAGGGCCTCAACATATTTCTCTTCAGCAAGTAATGTCTGTCCGAGGCCGCGCTGGTGGCTGGGTTCGCTCGGCTCCGACTCCACGGCCCGGCGATAGGCGTCTTCGGCTTTTGGCAAATCCTTGGTCTGCGTGTAGGCATCGCCCAGCAGGTCCAGCAATGTGGGCGAGGATGATTTCGCGGTGACACCTTCGAGCAGCGCAATCGCGTCGCTGGACTTGCCCTCGTCCAGCAGCAATTGCGTCAGCTGCTCAAGTCCGGCTTCGTTTTCCGCATCGTTCTTCAAAATACCGCGAAGAACTCCCTCCGCTTTTTCGTGCAGATTCTGCAGCCGATACAGGCGAGCCAGCCACAAAGCGGACTCAACATCGTTTGGATCAAGCCGGACGACCTCTTTAAACTGTTCCACCGCGCGGTTTACCGTTTCCGATTGGCCGCTGGTTTCTCCGGGATTTCCCAGGCTGCGCAAATAAATGTGGCCGAGCAAACGGCGGGTTTGCGCGTCATCGGGATTGCGCTTCAACAAAGCCTGCGCTTCCACTTCCGCTTCATGGACGCGCTGCGCCTTCCAGTACATCTCGGCCAGGCGCTCGCCGATCACCGGAGACTTGGGATCGAGCGCATAAGCCTTCTTGTAGTACTCAATCGCTTGCGTTGCGTATTCGCTGCGGCTGGTCGCCTCATACTGCTGCTCGGCGATATGGCCCATGGTGTAGGCGAAATAGGCTTCGGCGCGGCTGCTGGTGGCGGAGGCAGGCGCTTCTTGAGCATTGGACGAATCCGGCTTGCTTGGCTGCTGTTGGCTCGCCGTGCTCGGGCTGGTCTGAGCGCAGGCGACACCCGCAGAAATCAGCACCGCAAAAAGGATCGTGTTGGTCTTTAAAAAGTTCATATTTGCCCTAGAAACTTAAAGTATCCCATGCGCCGCAAAATGCGGTCAAAGTAAAAGCGGGACGGTTTCAAACGTAGCCCTGGTCGGACTGCGGTCATAGCAGTCCTTGCCGGGCGTCCGGAGCCAGAGAGGGAAGGCCGACTCCAGTAGGATGCACCCAAAGAGGCGAACGTTCCCGAGAAAAACAGCAGCACCAGGAATCGAAAAAAGCATTTGACCTTCTTCTGTATTTCTGCAATTATCGAATTATGAGGCGCCCCGATCCACTCCTGGTCACTCGCTCCGCGGATCGATTCGCCGCACTCGGTGCCGAACCCCGCCTGGAAATTCTACGCCTCCTGCTTTCGGCTCACCCGACCGGCATGATCGTGGGAGAGGTGCAGCAAGAACTCGAAATTCCCGCGTCCACACTTTCCCATCACCTTGAGAAGCTAAAGCAGGTTGGGCTGGTCAACGTCCGGCGGGTGGGCACATTTCTCTGGTATTCCGCAAACACGGATGCGCTTCGCGAGGTGCTGGGCTTTCTCTATGAAGAGTGCTGCACGCGCAGCCGCGCAGTCGCACCCGAATCGTTTGTACAGATTGCACGGTAAGAGGAACAGCGATCATGAGCGAAGCAAACCTTCGGGACAGAGTAAAGGAAAAATACGGCGCGGCCGCGAAGCAAGCAGCCGCTGGGGGAGTCGCGACTTGCCGAGGCGGCGCCGACCTTTCCTGTTGCGATCCCATCAGCAAAGATCTGTACGATTCTTCGCAAATTGCCGGGGTTCCGGAAAAGGCGGTCGCGGCGTCGCTTGGATGCGGCAACCCGACTGCGCTCGCGCAATTGCAACCCGGCGAAACCGTCCTGGATCTCGGCTCCGGCGGCGGAATTGACGTCCTGCTCTCCGCCAAGCGGGTAGGTCCGGGCGGAAGAGCTTACGGCCTGGACATGACCGACGATATGCTGGCCCTGGCGCGCGAGAATCAGCAGAAATCCGGTCTGACCAACGTTGAATTCCTGAAAGGCGTGATCGAGCATATCCCGCTCCCGGACAATTCCGTGGACGTGATCATCTCCAACTGCGTGATCAATCTTTCCGGAGACAAGGATCGCGTGGTGCGCGAGGCATTCCGCGTGTTGAAACCGGGCGGCCGGTTCGCGGTTTCTGACGTGGTGGTACGCGGCGAGGTTCCCGCGGACCTGCGCAAGAGCATGGAATTGTGGGTGGGCTGCATCGCCGGAGCACTTGAGGAATACGAATACCGCGACAAGCTTTTCCGCGCCGGTTTTGAATCCATCGACATCGAACCGACCCGCGTTTACAAAAGCGAAGAGGCACGCGAATTCCTGGTGACCGCAGGCTTTGATCCCGAAAAGGTCGGCCCGTCGATCGACGGGAAATTCATTAGCGCTTTTGTCCGCGCCGTAAAACCCGGAGGACGGGGCCCGGTCGTAGGCCCCTCCTGCCGGAGTTAAGAAGGAGCCAATCGCGATATGCATAATTCGATCACGCAAAAAGAAGGTGGCGCGGCAGTCGAACCCGAAACGACGCTCCCTGCCAAGGTCGCGCCAGAGAAAATCGCGCGAACGCCGGAGCGCGCTGCTCCACTGGCGAGTTGCGATTGCCCGCCGGGCTGCGTCGGCCTTCCCTGCTGCGCATAGAAAACCATCATGGCCACAACTCACCACGTGCTCTTTCTCTGTACCGGGAATTCGGCGCGTTCCATCATGGCCGAGGCCATTCTCAATCAAAAAGGGCCCCCGAATTTTGCAGCTCATAGCGCCGGAAGCCATCCTGGGGGGCGCGTGAACCCTTACGCCATCCAGCAGCTGGAGTTGGCGGGGTTGCCGACGGTAGGGCTCCGCAGCAAGAGTTGGGATGAATTTGCAATTCCGACTGCGCCAAAAATGAACTTTGTCTTCACTGTCTGCGACAATGCCGCGAGCGAAGTGTGCCCGGTGTGGCCGGGACAGCCGATGACCGCGCACTGGGGCGTGGCTGACCCGGCCGCCGTCGCGGGCCCACGCGAGCAAATCGAACGCGCCTTCCGCGATACCTTCGTGGTGTTAAAACGCCGAATCAGTTTGTTCCTGAGTCTGCCGCTGGCGAGTCTCGATTCCCTGGCGATCCAACGACAAATTACCGAGATCGGCCGGCAATGAGCCCAAGTCTCAGCCGCCGCCTGGCGGGGGAATTTCTCGGGACTGCAGGGCTGCTCATGGCGGTGGTTGGTTCCGGGATCATGGGCGAACGCCTTGCGGGAGGTAATTCCGCGCTCGCTCTTCTAGCCAACTCTATGGCGACTGGCGCCGCGCTGGTCGCCTTAATTCTTTCGTTCGGCAAAATCTCCGGCGCGCACTTCAATCCCGCCGTCACTTGCAGCATGGCGTTGCAAAAGAGTTTCCCGTGGCGCGCCGTTCCTGGGTATATCGCTGGCCAGATTGCGGGGGCCTTTCTGGGGGTCATCGCAGCGCACGCGATGTTCGGGTTGCCGCTGCTGTTCGCGTCGCGGCATGTTCGCCACGGCGCTCCTCAGATTCTCAGCGAGGGCATTGCCACGCTGGGATTGCTTCTGGTGATAGCACTGGTCAGCAGCGCGCGGTCCGCCCTGACGCCGTATGCCGTCGCCGCTTACATCGTCGGAGCCTATTGGTTCACGTCTTCCACGTCGTTCGCCAACCCGGCGGTTACTCTCGCCCGCTCGCTCAGCGACACGTTCGCTGGAATCCGACCCCCGGATGTTCCCGGATTTCTGGCCGGTGAAATAGCTGGAACGATTGTCGCCGCGGTTTTGATTCGCTGGCTGCTCTCGGACGAAATCAGTGCAGAAAGTGGCGCATCCCGGTAAAGACCATGGCCATGCCCAGCCGGTCTGCCGCGGCAATCACGTCGTTGTCGCGAACCGATCCGCCCGGCTGAATTACTGCTGCCGCACCGGCTTTGGCGGCTTCCTCTACTCCGTCGGCGAACGGGAAAAACGCGTCGGACGCCACAACCGAGCCCTGCAAGGAAGACTGGGCTTTCAACACCGCAATCTTCACCGAATCCACGCGGCTCATTTGTCCCGCGCCGACCCCAAGCGTGGCGCCCTCTTTTGCGAACACAATGGCGTTGGATTTGACGTGCTTCGCGACCTTCCATGCAAATTTCATGGTGGACCATTCACCGTCGGTTGGCGTCCGTCTGGTAACTACTTTCAATTCTGAGGCATGCAGTTGGCCAAGATCGGATTGCTGAATTAACATGCCGCCCAACACGCGCTTAAGCTGGAGCTCGCGTTCGGGTTCCAGTCCGGCCGACGGCAATTCCAGCAGCCGCAAGTTTTTCTTGGCAGCCAAAACCTCTTTCGCACGCGCATCAAATCCCGGCGCCGCGATGCACTCCACGAAAAGTTTCGCCAGCTCTTCCGCCGTGGCGGCGTCCACTTCGCGATTGAAGGCCAGCACGCCGCCAAACGCCGAAACCGGATCGCACGCCAGCGCCTTCAAATACGCCTCACGCAGCGTTCCCTGCTCGGCCGTGCCGCAGGGATTGTTGTGTTTGATGATGACCGCCGCGGGTTGCCCAAATTCCGCCACCAGGCTGCGCGCCGATTCCAGGTCCACCAGGTTGTTGTAAGAGAGCTCTTTGCCTTGCAACTGCTTTGCCGCAGCCAAACCGGACGGCGCTTTTCCCGCAGGAACATAGAGCGCCGCGGCCTGGTGCGGATTTTCGCCATAGCGAAGCGGTTGCGACTTCTCAAGGGCCAGGTTCACGCGATGTGAGAGCGTCTCCCTCGCAACCAGCGCAGCCTGCCCGGATTCCACCGACAACCGTTCCAGTTCCGTGGTGATCATCCCGTCGTAGCGCGAAGTAGTGGCAAACACCTTGCGCGCGAGCTCCAGCCGCATAGCTAAAGAAGTCTCCTTCTTGGTCTCCAGCTCTTTCGCCACGGCGTCATAGTCCGACGGATCCGTCACTACCGTCACGCTCTCCCAATTCTTCGCGGCGGAGCGCAACATCGTCGGTCCGCCGATATCGATGTTCTCGATCAACTCTTGCGCCGTCAGCCCCGCCTTCGCCGCGGTCGCTTCGAACGGATAGAGATTCACCACTACCAGATCGACCGGATCGATGCCATGTTCCTTGGCTTGCTTGCAATCCTCGGGAACATTGCGCCGAAACAGCAGACCACCGTGCACCTTGGGATGCAGCGTCTTCACGCGCCCGCCCAGCATTTCCGGCCATCCGGTGAACTCCGCCACATCTTTCACCGCAACGCCGGAATCACGCAGCAGTTTCGCTGTACCGCCCGTAGAGAGAATTTCGATTCCCAGCGCCGCCAGCCGCTTGGCGAAGTCCAGCACACCCGCCTTGTCAAAGACGCTGATCAGCGCACGTTCCACCGCCATGTCGTTTCCTCCGGCGTACGAAAACACTTCAGTGTAAGCGGAAGGCGCGGGAATGGGAAAGCCGCCCGCTGCGGGAAACTCTCGGACAATTTTTTCGGAAATAAACGAAAGGATTCAGGCTTTGACCAAAGCCTTGAGTTTTACCTGGCCGCCGACCATCTCGACGATGTACTCCACGTCGTTGCAGGAGTTCTGCTTCTGCAAATCCTTGGTCTTCTTGCGGACAAACTCCGAGAAGCCCGCGTGTGAAACGCGGCCAACATCTTCTCCCGCCGATTTCTTGGCTTCGATAAATGCGCGAAACAACTGTTCCACTTTTTCCGTTTCTTGTTCCGGGTGCGAACAAACGATGCGGAACCCTCCCGGCATCTCGGCAACCGCTGTGGAGTTCTGCGCCTGCGCTGCTTCGGCGGCACGCTGAGCGCGTTCCGCTTCAATCGCCTTGGCTGCCGCCCCGAAGTGCCTCTGCACGGTTCCTTCTTCGCGTTGCCGCAGCTTCTTGCGGAAAATATCCTTATATTTCGCGTAGGTTTGCATGAGGTTGTTGAAGCGAAAACGCTGGCCGATCTTCATGTCGCCCGAACGCTCGCCGTACTTCTTCACGATCAAGTCAATCCGCCACTCGATTTCGCTGGGCGGACGCTTCCTTCCCCCGCCGAAATATTGATCGTATTCGATCTTCAGCTGGCGAATGTCGCGTTCGAGTGCGCCGAGTTCTTCGTCGATCGTGGCCATCGGGACAATGCTCGTTGCCTATCCTATGGGGCGCGCGCAGATGCGTCAATGAATCGCTAGTCCTGGGAAACCCATGGTGAACTGTACCAGTTCCGCCGTCACCTGTACGCAGGTACAGGTCGCTTTGCCATGAGGCGGCCTGCGTTGCTCCCTCTCCGCGGCTGTGCTCCAATAACCCCATGGAGTCCAGCACCAAACGCTCCCTCAGCGCCGATAAGGCTAGACTGTTGCGCCAGATTCCCTCGGTGGACGAACTCCTTCATCAGCCTCGATTGGCCAAACTCGCGGCTCGCATTCCGCGCGAATTGCTGGTTGAAGTCGCGCGCGAAGTCTTGGCCGGCGTTCGCGATGAAATCACGGGCGGCTCCGCTGTGGCGGTCATTCCGGTCATCCCCGCGGATCTCGAAGACGTGATCGCACGCGAAGTCGAGCGCATTCTCGCCCGCACGCTGCAGCCGGTCATCAACGCCACGGGTGTGATCCTGCACACGAACCTCGGCCGTGCGCCGCTGGCCCCGGCGGTGCTCGAAGAACTTCGCCAGACGGCCATCCATTACTCGAATCTCGAATACGACCTCGAGTCCGGCGCCCGCGGCAAACGCGACGTCCACACTTCGGAGTTGCTGGTTCGTCTCACCGGAGCAGAAGACGCTATCGTCGTCAACAACTGTGCCGCCGCTATCCTGGTCGTCCTCGCGGCCTTGGCCAAAAATGGTGAAGTCCTCGTTTCGCGCGGCGAGCTGATCGAAATTGGCGATGGTTTTCGTATTCCCGAGGTCATGACGCAAAGCGGCGCCGTCTTGCGCGAGGTTGGCACCACCAATCGCACTCGTGTGGCGGACTACGAGAGTGCAATCAACGACCAGACGCGGTTGCTGCTGCGCGTTCATCCTTCCAATTTCCACATGTCTGGATTCACCGACAAACCGTCTATCGAAGAGCTGGTCGCGCTCAGCCGACGCGCCAACCTTCCCCTGGTCGAAGACCTCGGCTCCGGCTGCCTGGTGGATCTTTCTCCCTACGGCATCCACGAACCTACCGTTCGCCAAAGCGTGCAGGCGGGAATATCGTTGGTCACATTCAGCGGGGATAAACTGCTCGGCGGCCCGCAGGCCGGCATCATCGCTGGCCAGAAGGAATTTGTGCAGCGCGTTCGCCGGCATCCGCTTTTCCGTGCCCTGCGCGTGGACAAGCTCATCATCGCGGCGCTGGAAGTTACCCTCGGTTCCTATCAGCGCGGCGCTCTGGACGAAATTCCGGCGATCGCCATGATTCGCGCGACGCCGCGCGAAATCGAAGAACGCAGCCGCAATTTCATTCGCGAGCTGACACTCTCGCTGCCCATGGACGGATTGGATATCGAAATCACGGACGGCGAATCACTCGCGGGCGGTGGTTCCACTCCGGCGCAATCGCTTCCTTGCAAAGTGATCCGCGTCCACAGCGACCGGCGGTCCGCGTCTCAGGTCGAGCAGCGCCTGCGTCGCGGAGCCGCAACCTCCGTCATTGTCCGGGTGGAAGACGATTCTGTCGTGCTGGATTTGCGCACGGTCTTTGTCGAACAAGAAATCGCGCTCGCCGAAGCCCTCACCGACGCTCTGCGTTAGTTATATCTGCAACCCCTCTTTGGTGCGTACTATGATATATCTCTGATATAGGCCGAAACGTAGGTTCCTTTGCTCGCCTTCATCGTCCGCAACCGCCAACTTTTCGCTAACCGCAAACCCATCGCAAAACTGCAGCGCGGCTGGGCACTCGTCCGCGTTCGACTCGCCGGTATCTGCAATACCGACGTCGAAATCCTCCGCGGCTACCACAACTTTCGCGGTACGCCAGGGCATGAATTCGTCGGAGAGGTGCATGACGTCGCAGGCGTGAGCGCGAGAGAGAAAAAACACTGGCTCGGCAGGCGTGTCGTGGGTGAAATCAATGTCTCCTGCCAGGCCCTCGGTTTTCATCCTGTCTGCGTCTACTGCAAGCGCGATCTCACGCGGCACTGCGCTCGCCGCAAAGTCCTCGGCATCGTCGACCACGACGGCGCGTTCGCCGAATATCTGACGCTGCCTCTCGAAAATCTCCACGTCATTCCGAGCGCAGTCACCGATGAGCAGGCTGTTTTCGTTGAACCTCTCGCCGCGGCCTGCGAAATTCTGGATCAAGTGGATGTAAGAAAATTCCGTGCAACCGCCGTTCTGGGCGATGGCAAACTCGCCCAGCTGATCGCGCGCGTTCTGCGCTCGCAGCTGCCTCGTGTCGTCCTCTATGGCAAGCACAATGAAAAGCTGGCTCTGGCCCGCGCCGCAAGGATCGAAACCAAAAAAGTTCGCGGCGACGCGACGGACGTCAAGCGCATAAAAGAAACTTTCGGCTTGTTGGTGGAAGCCACGGGATCACCGAGCGGCCTGGCGTTAGCGCAACAAATGACGGAACCGCGCGGCACCCTGGTCCTCAAATCCACTTTCTACGGCGCCGCGCCGGTCGAAACCTGGCCCACGGTCGTCAAGGAACTCACCGTCATCGGCTCACGTTGCGGTCCCTTCGACCAGGCCATCGCCCTTCTGCGGTCGGGCCAAGTTGATCCGCGCCCCTTGATCACCCGCACGTTCCCGCTGAACGAAGCGCCCGCCGCCATCCGTTCTGCGCAGGAGCCGGGGGTGATGAAGATACTTCTTCAGGCTAGTTGATCACTACCGCGGCCGTTTTGCGCATCCGGTAAATTCCCCGCAGGAGGACGAGCAACGAAACGACGGTGAACGCCAGGCCAATCCGTGAGGTTACAGCCGATTGATCGCCGACGCCACGCGCGCCGCCCCAAATCCGTTGTCAATATTCACCACGCACACATTCGAAGCGCACGAATTCAGCATCCCCAGCAGAGCCGCGACTCCTTGAAAGCTCGCTCCGTAACCGACGCTCGTTGGCACGGCAATCACCGGCACCGCCACCAATCCTCCAACCACACTTGGCAGCGCCCCTTCCATCCCGGCAACACAGATAATCACCCGCGCTTCGGTTAGCGCGCCGCGGTTTTCCAGCAGGCGATGGATCCCCGCGACGCCCACGTCATACAAATTTTCCGCTTGGTTCCCCATGATGCGCGCGGTCAGCAGCGCTTCTTCCGCCACCGGGATGTCGCTGGTTCCGGCGGAAACTACCAGAATCAATCCATTGCCGACAATCTCATCGTTCCGCGCAATGGTGATCACACCAGAAAGCGGATGGAACTTGGCCAGCTTCGAGTATTTCCCGGCCCCGCGTTTTACCGCCGCAAAAATCTTGCTATCCGCCCGGGTAATCAGAATGTTGTGTTTGCTCTTCTTCGCCAGCATGGCCTGCACAATTCGGGCGACCTCGTCCGCGGTTTTCCCCTGGCCCAAAATCACTTCGGCAAATCCCTGCCGCAGCGCGCGGTGGTGATCCACTTTGGCGAATCCCAGATCCTCAAACGGCAAATGTTTCAGCCGGTCTATGGCGTGGGCCGGCGCCAGCTTTCCCGCCTCCACCGCCTGCAAAATCTTCAAAATTTCCTGTGCGTTCATCTCTTTCGCCGCCAACGAAACTGCATTTTCCTTCCGCGCTCCTGACAAAGCTTATCACCGAGCCGCTTCTTGACTTGCCTTAAAGCCGCTGCGAGACTGAATTATCCGCGACGCGACATGTCTCGATCCGACTACAAAACCCTTACCGTAGGTGTGACCGGCGCCAGCGGCGCTCTGCTCGCACGGAAAATGCTGGCGCTGCTCGACGCCGATCCCCGCGTCGCTCGCGTCCATCTCGTCATCACCGAAACCGGTCAGCGCATCTTCTCGGAAGAGCTGGCCATTCCCGCTGGACCGCCGACTCAATTCCTCGCGCGGCTCCTCGGCCATGGGTGCTCCAAAATCGAGCTGCTTCCCAACAAGGACGTTGGCGCCTCCATCGCTTCCGGTAGCTATCCTGTCGACGCGATGGCCGTTATTCCATGCTCGGTCGGCACGCTCGCGAAAATCGCCGCGGGCACTTGCGACGATCTCGTCTCCCGGTCGGCCGATGTCATGCTCAAGGAAGGCCGCAAGCTCATTCTCTGCGTGCGCGACACGCCTTTCAGCCGCATCCATCTCGAGAACATGTTGCGCGCCCAGCGAGCCGGCGCGGTCATCATGCCTGCCATTCCGTCGTTTTACCACGCGCCCAGAACCATCGACGACCTGGTCACCCAATATGTTTGCCGCGTCCTCGCCCAAATGGATCTGCCGCAAAACGAAATGTTCCGCTGGACTGGATCCAGTTCCGCGAAAGAAGCCAAAGCATGAGCGCCGCCAGAACCACGCACGGCCGGCTCCGCACCGTCCTCGAAATGATCAAATTCGAGCACTCCGTGTTCGCTTTGCCTTTCGCGCTCACCGGGGCTCTGCTGGCGGCGCGCTTTACCAACCATGGCTGGCCCACTTGGAAACAATTTCTCTGGATTGTCGTCGCCATGGTTTCCGCCCGTAGCGCCGCCATGACCATCAACCGCATCGCCGACCTGCGCTATGACAAACAAAATCCCCGCACTGCCCTGCGCGCCCTCGCCACCGGCGCCCTGTCGACCAGCTTTGCATGGTTCTTCACGATTGTTGCGATCGCCGTCTTTCTCATCGCCGCCTGGCAACTCAACCCACTCGCCCTCAAACTCGCTCCCCTCGCTCTGTTCATCTTGTTTTTCTATTCCTTCACCAAGCGTTTCACCAATTGGTCCCACCTGTTCCTGGGCTTCGCGCTCGGCATCTCTCCGGCCGCAGCCTGGATCGCCATCACCGGTAATCTCGATTTCCGTATGCTCATTCTCTGCGGCGCCGTCACGCTATGGGTGGGCGGCTTTGACGTCCTCTACGCCTGCCAGGACGTGGATTTCGACAAGAACGCCGGCCTTTTTTCCGTACCCAAGCGCTTCGGCATCGCCAACGCCCTGCTGATCGCCCGCCTCATGCACCTCGGCCTAGTCGTTCTTCTCTGCTGGCTCGCGTTCAGCTTCGCGCTTCCCTGGCCCGCCTGGATTGGCATCATCGTCGTCGCCGGACTCCTTTCCTATGAGCATTCTCTTGTCAAACCCAACGATTTGAGCAAGCTCGACGCTGCGTTTTTCACCATGAACGGTTATATTAGTATTTCGTTTCTTTTCTTCTGGGGAGCGGCGACGGCGCTTTGGAAAGTTTGAATTTTGCGAAAATGGCCGAAGGCCAGAGCGAATTGAACACGTGAGCGAATTACTTATCAACGACCAACGGCTGAAGCCCATCGCCCAAAAAGTCCTAACCGGCGAACGTCTCTCCTTTGATGACGGCATAAAGCTCTATCGCTCGCCCGATCTTCTCGCCGTCGGATGGCTTGCCAATCACGTCCGCGAAAAGAAGCACGGCAACGTCACCTATTACAACGTCAACCGCCATATCAATCCCACCAACATCTGTGTGGCCCACTGCAAACTCTGCGCCTTCGGCCGTGATCCGGATTCGCCGGGCGCTTACAATTTTGCCCTCGACGAAATCTACCAGCGCGCCGAACAAGGCGTCCGCGAAGGCGCCACTGAATTCCACATCGTCGGCGGCCTCCATCCCGATCTGCCTTTCGATTATTTCCTCGAAATGATTCGCGGCCTCAAAGAGCGCTGCCCCGGCGTCCACCTCAAAGCCTTCACGATGGTGGAAGTGCACTACTTCTCTCGCATCGCCAAAATTTCCGTCGAAGAAGTTCTCCGCCGCATGAAAGAAGCCGGTGTGGACTCCTGCCCCGGCGGCGGCGCCGAAATTTTCCATCCGCGTGTGCGCCGCATCATCTGCGACCACAAAGTCAGCGGGCAGGTCTGGCTCAACACCGCGAAAAAAGCCCACGAAATCGGCCTGCCCTCGAACGCCACCATGCTCTACGGTCACGTCGAAACCGAAGAAGAGCGGGTGGACCATCTCGTCAAGCTGCGCGAAGTTCAGGACGAAACGCACGGCTTCGTCGCGTTCATCCCGCTCGCGTTTCACCCGGACAACACGCCGCTCTCGCACATTCCGAAAACCACCGGCTATCTCGATCTCCGCAACATCGCCATCTCGCGGCTCATGCTCGACAACTTCGAGCACATCAAGGCTTACTGGATCATGCTCACGCCGAGTATCGCGCAGATCGCCCTTCGCTTCGGAGCAAACGACCTCGATGGCACCGTCGTCGAAGAAAAGATTTACCACGACGCCGGCGCCAAAACGTCCGAGTTCACGCCGCGCACCGAACTCGAGCGCCTCATCCGCGCCGCCGGCCGCGTCCCCGTTGAACGCGACACGCTCTACCGTCCCGTCGACCGCTCCAAAATGCCACCCATCGTGCCCGCCACTCCCCCGGGCCTGGTCTCCCTCACCCTCAACGTCTAGGGTTGTTGTTATAGTCAGTGTCGGTCGTCATTCCGAGCGGAGTCTAGAGAGCAAGCAATCTCTCGGCACTTCGCAAATTCCGAGGTCCATCCTTGCGCACCATCGCCCTGCTCACCGTTTCCAACGTTTTTATGACCTTTGCCTGGTACGGGCACCTCAAATATCGCAGCGAAGCGTTGTGGAAAGTTGTCCTCGCCAGTTGGGGCATCGCCTTCTTCGAATACTGTTTTCAGGTTCCCGCCAATCGTATCGGCTCTTACGAATTCAATGCTGCGCAGCTCAAGACCCTTCAAGAAGTGATCACGCTCGCTGTTTTTGCTGTTTTTTCCGTCACCTACCTTGGCGAGAAGCTAAAGTGGAACTACGCTGCGGGCGCCCTGTGCCTGGTCCTCGCTGCTTTTTTCGTTTTTCACAGGTGGTAGCGCGACTAGGGGTGAACCACCTGCGGCGACCACACCACTACTTCTTGCCGTCTGGAAAAATGCAGCAACGGCGAGCCTTCAAGCGGTAACTTCAGCGCTTTGGTCATGGTATTCTGCGCAAACTCGGCTCGCGCCGCTTGCAGTGGCCAAGGAGCATGATGTATCTCCGCGCGCAATAACGCGCCATCCGTTCGCTCGGCAAACAGGCAATACCGCTCCGTCAAAAAGTGTTCCAAGGTTCCCGGTTGCGCATGAAAACATTCACCCCACGGCTCATACTTCGCTTCTAGCTGTTCGCCACGTCCTCGCTGGTCCCGGCGCTGCGAGGAATATATGATTTGCTTGCCGTGTTTGCGTACCTCCATCAGCGCAAAAAAATAAGGCAGACGAAACCATGCTCGCGCTACTTCCACCGCGACGCGATTCGCCGCATCCAAACTGAAAAACCAGACTCCCGGCTGCTTGCCCCTCTTCACGTAGGTCCGCACATTCAATTCCGGAAACGCCGAAAGTCCCGGCACCGCCGGAGTACCGCGCAACCGCACGCCCGACATGCGAAACGGTACAACCCCAATCCAGGCCTTCCCCTCGAACGTATCCAGCTCCAACCCGCTCGGCACCAGCCCTCGCAGCACCTCCGAAGGAACCGGCCAGTGCGCGAACAGCAAATCTTCCCAGTTTTGAGCCATCACCCACGGACCAGCAGGCAGGGCCCACGGCCGGTGCTCCACAACCTTCAGCGAAGGGTGCATCTCGGTTTCAGCCTCTCGCGCATTCCTTGCTAATATATCCGTCGCCCGCTTTCCCGAATCCAATCCGGTAGATTCAAATCGAACGAAATTTTCTTCAATAACGGAGACTCCACATGCAACGCAAAGCTTCCGCCGTATGGCAAGGCGATCTGAAATCCGGCAAGGGTACGCTTTCCACCGACAGCGGCGTTCTCAAACAGACCGCCTACTCGTTCCACTCCCGCTTCGAAAGCGGCATCGGCACGAATCCCGAAGAGCTTCTCGCCGCGGCTCACGCCGGCTGCTTCACCATGGCCCTTTCCGCGCAGCTCGGCGGCGCTGGCCTCACCGCCAAAAAACTCGAAACCACCGCCACCATCTCCCTTGAAAAAGTCGGCGATGGCTTCTCCATAACCAAGAGCCACCTCGATCTGGTTGCGGAAATTCCCGGCGCCGACCAGGCCAAGTTCGACGCCGCCGTCAAAGCCGCCGAAACCGGCTGCCCCGTTTCCAAACTTTTCAAAGCCGAAATCACCGTCAACGCCAAGCTCCTCAAGTAGCTTGGCCAGTAACGCGGACTTGTCATTCCGAGGGCGGTCTCCGCCCCCGGATCTGCTTTTTCCGTGACTCATGCTCTTGATACAACCCGAAACTCAAACAGGTACAATCTCGCTCATGCTCACCTCCCCCGCCGCATTTGCCTCCGGCGCAGCCATTCTTATCATCGTCGTCTGGGACGCCTTCGAAGTCATCGTGCTTCCGCGCCGCGTCACCCGCCGATTCCGTCTCTCGCGCTTTTTCTATAGGAATCTTTGGCATATCTGGAAATCTCTCGCCCGCCTGATTCCTTCCAAAAAAGCTCGCGAATCGGCCTTCGGCATCTTCGGCCCGATCTCCTTGCTGATACTCGTCGCTGTCTGGGCCGCCGGCCTGGTCTGGAGTTTCGCCCTCATGCAATACGGCTCCGGCTCCGCCGTTAATGTGTCCGGCACCAACACTGGCTTCTGGACCGACATCTACCTCAGTGGCACCACCTTCTTCACTCTCGGTCTCGGCGACGTCGTCCCCCGTAGTAGCATTGCGCGCGCCCTAGTCGTCAGCGAAGCGGGCCTCGGCTTTGGCTTCCTCGCCGGTGTTATCGGCTACTTGCCCTTCATCTACGGTTCCTTCTCGAAGCGCGAAGTCAGCATCACTCTGCTCGACTCCCGCGCCGGCACTCCACCTTCCGCCGGCGAACTTCTCCGCCGCCACAGTCACCCGCAGGGCGCCGACGCCCTCCGTGAACTTCTGAAGGAATGGGAACTCTGGTCCGCCGAATTGATGGAAAGCCATCTCAGCTATCCTGTGCTGGCTTATTTCCGCTCTCAGCATGACAACCAATCGTGGATCGCTTCCCTCACGGCCATTCTCGACACCTGCGCCCTCATTATGGTCGGCGTTGACGGCGCCTGCGAACGCCAGGCGGAACTCACTTTCGCCATCGCTCGCCACGCGGTCGTCGATCTCTCGCAAGTCTTCGGCACTTCACCGCGCGCGCTTCCAAACGACCGTCTTCCCGCCGCCGAACTCCTGCGCATCCGCAACGTCCTCGCCCAACACGGTCTGAAATTAAACGACGGCGAAGCCGCCGACACGCGCCTTATCGAACTTCGGAACATGTATGAGCCCTACATCTTTGCCCTGGCCTCCTACCTCAACCAAACTCTTCCACCGTGGATTCCGCAGAAAAAAGGCAAAGACAATTGGCAGACCACCGCCTGGGGCCAAGCCGCGGGCCTGCTCGAGCCCCAACCCTCCACCCATCACCACGACGACCACTTCTAATTTGGGTTTTGTGCTGCCTGCATCCTTGCCCGCCGCTTTTCGTTTCCACTCGGGTGTCATTGCTCTTTCGCCTTACCACACAGACAAATCTTCACTTTCTTCTGTCCGCGTCTCTCTACCCGGATCTCTTCCCGGTCAATTCCGCGCCAAGTGCTTCCCTCACCAAACGGATCACTGTTTACGCACTGCGTCGAAACCCTTAAACTTTGAATCTCGCACTTTTTTCCGGAGCTTCCATGAAAGCCATTCGCGTCCACAAATTCGGCGGTCCTGAAGTTCTCCAACTCGAACAAGCCCCCACACCCAAGCCCGCCGCCGGACAAGTCCTGGTCAAAATTCACGCCGCGGGCGTCAATCCCGCCGACACCTACGCCCGCACCGGCAACTACGCCATCCTTCCGCAACTCCCCTACACGCCGGGCACGGACGGCGCCGGCGTCGTCGAGTCCATCGGCGACGGCATCAGCAAAGTAAAACCGGGCGATCGCGTCTATCTGGCCAAGAACATCACCGGCTCTTACGCCGAGTACGCGCTGGCGCTCGAATCTCAGGTCTATCGCCTACCCGAAAAAATTTCTTTCGCACAAGGCGCAGGTGTGTTCATCCCTTACGGCACGGCCTACCACGCGCTCCATCACCAGGCGCTGGCCAAAGGTGGCGAAACCGTTCTCGTCCACGGGGCCAGTGGCGGCGTCGGCATCGCCGCCATTCAGATCGCACGCGCGATGGGCTGTTCTGTCTTCGGCACGGCTGGCACTCCCAAAGGACTCGCACTTATCGAACGCGAAGGCGCCCATCTCGGGTTCGATCACTCCAAGCCCGACTACCAAGACCAAATACTCAAAGCCACCTCCGGCAAAGGCGTGGACATCATTCTTGAAATGCTGGCCAACGTGAATCTCGGCGCCGATCTCAAACTTCTGGCTCAATACGGTCGCGTCATCGTCATCGGCAGCCGCGGCGACGTGACCATCACTCCCCGCGACCTCATGGCGCGCCGCGCTTCCGTCCGCGCCTTCACTCTCTGGGCCATCACCGAAGCCGAAGCCGCCGACATTCACGCGGGCATCTTCGCCGGCCTCGACAACGGCACGCTTCGCCCCGTCGTCGGCTCCGAAATTCCGCTCAAAGACGCCGCGCAATCGCACATCGATGTCATGAAGCCATCAGGCGCCCACGGCAAAATCGTCTTGATTCCGTGATCCCGGGGCGCCACGGCCGCTCCGTTCCCACATCGGCACTGTTCCTCGCAACGCCGGCACTCTTGCCGGCTCTTGATTTCGGGCAGGCATTGCCGCGGAGACCCCGCTTCCTTCGCAGAAAATTTGAATGGAGGTTGCCATGAAGAATTTCCTACAGGCGATGCTGCTCTTGGCGTTCACGCCTCCCATGGGCACCGCTCAAAACTCCAAGCAGTACCTCGACTGCAGCCACAGCGCGCAAACCCAAACCGCCATGAACGCATGCGCCGATCAGGAATTTGCACGCGCCGACGCCGCCCTCACCTCCACCTATCACGCCTTGCTGGCTAAGACCGCCCATCAACCGGACATCTCTAACAATGTCGGCTCTGTCAAACTCTTTTTGAGCACAAATCCTCCGTCCGCTCCGAAGAGTGGTCTTCCTGGCATTGTTGGCCTGTGCTTCAACGACCACGGCTCGTTCGTAATCTTTCGATCGGTTTCAGTCCGACCTAAACATCTCTTCGATCTGTACTTCGACCATGATTACTTCTTCAAACTCCCTTTGCAGGGAGCGGGATGCCCAACCAAGTGCACGATGTTCTACTTCCCACCATGTCCGGTACCGGGCTGTCCCGCGTACGAACCGAACTCTAACGACGGCGAATACTCACAACCATTCCGCCACATCCAGTACAAGCGAACTGCCAAACGGCGTCCCATCGCCACCTTGGCAATGCTCTTGTGTCGACGCATTGCCAGGTGAATGTAGCGACGGCGCCATTCCGGGTTGACACGTGTCGCCGCCTGCGCCGCTTCTACCAGCAAGAAACGCAACAAGGAATTGCCCTGCTTGCTGATATGTCCCAGCCGTTGTTTGTCGCCACTCGATTCCTCACTCGGAATCATTCCCGCGTACGTGCCGATCTGCTTGCCACGAGCGAACCGCGACGGAGTCCCGATGATCAACACGTACGCTAGTGCTGTGAGCGGACCCACGCCGGGATGCGTCATCAGTCGCAACACGTCTGGCCGTTTCTTGGCTTCTTGCTCGGCAGCGGCGGTTAGTTCCTCGATGGCGGGATTCAATCGGTCCAGCAACTCCAACAACTCACGCCGACGCCGACCAGCCCAAGGAGCTAACGACAGCTTTTCCAACTCTCCTCGTCCCTGTTCGCTCCACAACTTCTTCTTCCGGCGCTGGCCTTCGTTCATGGCCAACGCCCACAGCTGATTCACGATCCGCGTGCGCATCTGCACCAGCCGGTGGCGATGCCAGAGCAGCTGCCGGAGATCTCGATTCTCCGGGGGTGGTATCCAAATTCTGGGAAAGCGATCTTCCCGCATCAGCTTCAGCAGGAGTTCTGCGTCCTTGCGGTCGGTTTTCTGCTTTTTGACTCGCCTGGTCTTGATTTCTGCTGAATCGCCAATCCATAACTCGAACCCGAGTTCTGCCAGCAGTCGCTCGAACCAACGCGCGTATCCCGTCGCTTCCATCCCGACACGCACGAAGATTCCTCGCTGCTGCAGCTCCCGATAGAATCGATCTGCTTCGCCACCATCGTGGCTCAGCCGCCGTTCACCGCACTCACCTGTTTCCTGATCTAAAAATGCAATCTGCTGAAAGCTCGGGTGATAATCTACGCCTATAATCATCATGTTCGGCTCCTTTCTCCCGAGCCTATGGTCGTTGAACAACCACAGTCTACTCGGGTCGAGGAGCCGACATTGTTATGCAATCACGTCTGCAAAAATCAAATCCGCACAGCGAGCCTGGCTGCTCTACCGCGACGCCTACCTCGAAGCCATGTTCCCCGCGGCCGACAAACCAACCGAGTACGGCTCCATGTATGCGATGCAGCTCGCTCTGTTGCGGGCCAAACTCACGCGTTGGCAAACCGCCGCTCTCAAGGATTTGCTCCGCCAGCATGACCATTGAGCTCCTTCGCTTTTCTAGCACCGGTAGCGTTACCAGCTTGGCCGTCCTCGAGCAAACCCCGGCTGCACAGCCGCGCGGCAATAGAGTGGTAGGCCCCAGAGAGTTTCACCGCCACGATTCTGGGGAATGTCGCGGGTAGAAGAAAAAACCAGGCAGGAAATCTATCTGGCGGCCAAGGACAGCTTCCAAGACGTCTCTAAGGACGGGCAAACTACGAAGGCCGTCGCGGGCCATTTCGCCGCTGACCGTCAAGGGCCATCAAGCGTAGTCTTCCTGCCGGACACTACCTCCGCCGACAGGCATGGCCGCCAGTTCAGCAAAATCTTCTCCCTGGCCTGGTCCACCGCAAATACCCCACACCCCGTATTTCGACCTGCGCTGTACCCCGTTACATTTCTCGACGTGAAAATCACCGTCGCTCACGACAGCACCAAAGACGCCGTCAAACAAGCCGTCGACCGCTCCCTTGACGACATCTTTACCAACTCCATCGCCTTGCCCGTCAAACTCGTTCAGCAGCATCGTTCCTGGGTCGCCGACACGCTCACTTTCTCTCTCATCGCCAAAATGGGCCCCATGGGCCTCATGAGCACTCCTATCTTCGGTACCGTTCTCGTCACCGACCACGACCTCACCATCGACGTAAACCTCGGCCTCCTCGAACGGCTCATCCCCGCCGAAAAAGCCCGCCAGGCCATCTCCACCCGCCTCAAAGGCTTACTAACATGATGTGCCCGGTGGCACAGTGGCTCCAGACTTCTTTGGGGGAAAGCGCGGCGCTCGGAGTTGTCATGCGACTCTCGGCTCTGAGGCAGGGTCGCCCTCATCCATCGAATTCAAGATCCATTCTTTGCCGCCAGGCAGCAAGGCCATGCGCAAGACGCAACCTAACGGTAGGGCGAAGCTTTCACTCCGCCGGCCGGCGGATCCTGTAACTTGACCGGCGAGTTGAAAAACGTATTGTTCGCGATGGTGTTCCCCGTCGATCCGGCAATCTTCAAAACTCCGACGGCCGATTCATTGATGACGTTTTGCCGTACCACGTTGCTGTTGCCCGCAATCAGCACGCCCGCCTGATCGCTGTGCGTGATGCGATTGCGCTGCGCCGTGTTGTCTTCGCCGATCAGTTCAACGCCATCGAAAATCTGCGAATCAAAAATCTCATTGTCAAACACGTTGGCGTTGTTTCCCACAATTACCACGCCAGTTTGCGCTACACCGATCACATTGTGATGCACCGAAACCCCGTCCGATTGAAACACCAGAACACCATTGGCAGTCGCGGTGCACGATTCCACCGACACACATGGCGACCAGATGTGGTTGGCCACGGTGTTGTGACGGATTGTGCCCTCCGCCCCAAAACCGATTTGAATTCCGTTCTGCGCGGCGCCGTTGGTCGCACCGAGCCCGGTCACGGAGTTGCCTTCAATCGTCACGTCAGTCCCCGTCTCGTTCGCGGTAATCCCGTTCTTCTGATAGTCATGAATGCTGCTTTCGGCGATGCCCACAACGGATTTTTGGCCGCCCCCGCTCTGCACCAGAATCGCCGAGCCGCTTTGGCATCCGCTGAAATTGCTGCTCAGCTTGGCGTTGCGCACCGCAACGTGGCTCAGTTGCCCCGAAGCGTTGCGGAAGAACACTCCGACCAGGTCCGGTGCGCACGCATTGATGTCCGCCTCCGTTCCGTCCACCGTGACGTTTCGTATCGTCACGTCTGTGGTGTTCTCAATCAGCAAGATCGCTGCGATCGGTTGGCCCGATGCCAGACCCGTGCTGTTCGCGGCAGCGCCGCTTGGCTGCAGGATTGCACCGTTATTCCCGTTCACTTGCAACGGCTTGCTGATGGAAACCTGCTCGGCGTACTGCCCTGGACAGATTTGAATTGTGTCGCCGGGTGATGCGGCGTTGACCGCATCCTGGATTTTCGCGAACTGCGCGCCTGGACAGACGGCGGCGTTTTGCCCGACAACAATGGTTGCTGCCGCGGCACCAGGCGCCGCAATCGCCGCGAACACACCGCATACACCAAACACTGCTAGAAAGGACAAGCTCTTCGGGGACATAGGTTTCTCCTTGCAAGGGGCCCGATTGGACACACCGGTAATGAGGACACTCGAGGGCTGAGGGAAGCGCAACCGATATACCACAATGCAACGCGGAAGAAACCAGTACCCATTCAAGCTCTTTGCGATACTCGTTCCGATTGAAATAGATGCTGCGCGCCGAAGCAAGGCGAGTTCAAATCTGTAACTGTTGTTTTATTGTATTGTTGGTACAACGATTTGATACGAGGCTATGCGGTATGTAAGTCCTTTAGAATCCATAATTACCGCAACAAAGGCGGGGGGTGGGTAGGACTGGGCTGGTCTTCTCCTCGCTCTTTTTGGCTTCGCTCTCGGCGAGGTTAAGACTTTATATTGTCACTCTTACGCAAGATGGAAGGGGGCTCGTCCCCCGGGCTACTTCCAGAGCGGCAATCGCAGAATGAGACCGGAAAACGCGCCGCCGAGCACCACCCAAGCCGAGTTCACCCGGTAGCGGAACACCAGCAAAGCTCCCACCCCGCCGATCGCCAACGACCACGGTGTTGTGACTACCTGTCGCGCGAACTCGAATCCCACAAAGGCCATCAGCGCCACCGCCGCCGTGTTCACTCCGTCCAGAAACGCACCGGCAGACGGCGACTTCCGCATCCCGGGCAGCACCTTCGCCGTCAGCGCCACATACGTAAACGCCGGCACGAACATCCCGAGCGTCGCCACTCCGGCTCCGTGCCACCCGGCCAGCAGATAGCCCACAAACGTCGCCACCGTAAAAAAGGGCCCCGGCGTCGCTTGACTGACCGCGATGGCATCGAGCAATTGCGTTTCGCTGAGCCAGTGCAGCCGCGTCACCAGATCTTCCCGCAGCACCGCTAGCAGCACGTACCCGCTGCCAAACAGAAGCGCGCCAATTTTCAGAAAGTAGAGGAACACTCCCGATGTCGTCACCGCAAGGAAGCTACTCACGCCGCCTAGCGCCGCGACTGCGCCCACGGCAGCGCCTTCACCATGGGAACCGTCTGCCGGACTCGCCACTCCTTTGACCGCAGCGTTACCGAGAGCCACTGCCGCACCCACAGCCCCTGCGCCGCGCTTCTCTCCGAACCGGGTGGCCACCATCCATGCCACGCCGGTTCCGATCAGCAGCGCCAGTGTAGCCACATGCGACGCCGCCAGCCCCAGCACCACCAGCGCAAGAAAAATCAATTCGCGCGATTTCAGCGCTGCTTTCGCGAGCGACCACACCGCCTGCACCAGCAGCACCACAACGACCGGCTTCACCCCCCACAGCACGCCGGCCAGTTCCGGCAGCGCGCCGTAACGCACATACGCCCAGGCCAGCGCCAGCGTCATCAGCGCAGCCGGCAAAATGAAACATGCGCCTGCTGTCAGCAACCCGGGAAAACCACCGCGCAGTTCGCCCAGATAGATCACCATTTCCGTCGAGGTGGGACCCGGCAGCAAATTCACCGCGCCGAGCCGGTCCAGAAAATCTTCGCGCGACAGCCACTTGCGTCGCCGCACAAATTCTTCTTCCATCAATCCGATGTGCGCGGCCGCGCCACCAAAAGCCACCAAGCCCAACCGCAAAAAGGCCAGCGCAATTTCGCCCAGGCGTCCTTTCTTCACTTCGTGGTTCGCGGGATTAGCCGCTTCTGCCGCCACTTCCGCTCCTCTGGCGCGCCGGGTCTAAAGCCCGTAAAATGTGCACGCACATGAATCTCTGCGCTATTCTCTGGGCCGTCGCCCAGAACCCGGTTTCCAACTACTGGCACAAACTGACCGATAAGACCTTCTCGGGCATCTACCACGTCAACGCCTTCGACTTGATGATGATGATCCCGTACTTCATCGTGCTGATCATCCTCGCAGTTTATGGCCTGCACCGTTACTGGCTGGTGTATGACTACTACAAATACCGTAAGAACGTTCCCGGCCCCCCGCCTCCCGTCGCCGAGTGGCCGCGCGTCACTGTCCAGCTGCCGATTTTCAACGAGCGTTACGTGATCGAGCGGCTGGTCGAAGCAGTCTCCAAATTCGATTACCCGGCCGAGCTGCTGGACGTACAGGTGCTCGACGATTCTACCGATGAAACGCAGCAAGTGGCGCGCGCTTCTGTGGAACGCCACGCTGCGCAGGGTATGCCCATCAGCTACATTCATCGCAGCAACCGCGAAGGCTTCAAAGCGGGCGCGCTCGAAAATGGATTGAAAACGGCGCGCGGCGAATTTGTCGCCATCTTCGATGCCGATTTTATTCCGGAAAGGGATTTCCTGCGCCGTACCATTCCGTACTTTCAGAATTCCGAAATCGGCATGGTGCAGACGCGTTGGACCTATCTGAATCGCGACTACTCATTGCTCACCCAAGTGGAAACGATTCTGCTCGACGGCCACTTCGTTGTCGAACACGGTGCCCGCTCCCGCCGCGGAACATTTTTCAATTTCAACGGCACCGCCGGCGTGTGGCGCCGCGCTGCGATTGACGCCGCCGGCGGCTGGGAACACGACACGCTCACCGAAGACACCGATCTTTCCTACCGCGCGCAGCTCAAGGGCTGGAAATTCTTGTACTTACCGGACATCGAGTGCGCCAGCGAGCTGCCGGTGGACATGAACGGTTTCAAGGCGCAGCAGGCGCGCTGGGCTAAGGGTCTGATGCAGACGGCGAAAAAGATCCTGCCGCAAGTGTTCAAATCCAAAGCGCCGTGGCACGTCAAAGCCGAAGCATTTTTTCATCTCACCGCGAATATCAGCTACCCGCTGATGGTGTTGTTTTCCGCGATGCTGCTTCCCGCGATGATCGTGCGCTTTTATCAGGGCTGGCTGCAGATGCTGCTGATTGATCTGCCGCTCTTTCTCGCGTCCACCTGTTCCATTTCCAGTTTTTACCTGGTGGCGCAAAAAGAGTTGCGGCCCAAAAGTTGGTGGCGCACTTTTCTGTTCATGCCCTTTGTGATGGCCACTGGAATCGGCATTTCCATCCGCAACGCCAAAGCCGTGCTCGAAGCGCTGTTCGGCGTGAAGAGCGACTTTGCGCGAACGCCAAAATTCAAGATTGAAGGCAAGAAAGATACCTTCGTCGCAAAGAAATACAAAAACAAAGCGGGCTGGATGCCGTACGCCGAAATCCTGCTGGGTATCTATTTCGCCTTTACGGTGGCGTACGCCATCTCCAATCAAAATTACGCAACCATTCCTTTCTTGCTGTTATTTGTGTGGGGCTATCTCTATACCGGCTGCATGTCGCTCGGGCAAACCTACTTCGCGCACTTGCGCTTCGGCGTGAATGCGCCGGAAATGCGTCCGGCGGCCACCGGCGCTCCCGGCTTTTGAAACTGCGTTGCCTGTAGGCGAAGTTGGTTAGAAGGAGTGACACCGTGAAACTTGGTCTTGCTTCTCTTGTGGTGGTACTGCCGCTGGTACTTTTCCCCCAGAAAGCCGGCAAACCGGTGCCGGTGGAAGAAGAACCGCTGCACAAAGTGGAACTGAAAAACGACTCGGTGACGGTCATGCGGCTGATTCTGCCGCCCAGCGAAACCACGCAATATCACATCCACACGCACGATCGCGTGGCAATCCAACTATCGACAACCTCCACAACGCAGCAGGACTGGAAAAAGCCGGAAGGGCCCGCGAATCCGGTCAAGCCGGGCGACTTCGCGGCAATGACGCTAGAAGGCGACAGCTACACGCATCGCGTACACAACGTCGGCAAGGCACCTTACGAAGTGCTGGACATCGAGTTTGCGCAACGGCCGGGAGTTCCTTCTGCGGATTTGGCCGGACCCGTTGCAGCGGAAAATCCCAGCGCGCGCATCTATAACTGGATGCTGGCGCCGGGCGCAAGCACGCCGATGCATAAGCACGTTCGTCCGTATGTGATTGTTTCGGTCACCGCGCTGAACCTGCAGATGATTTCTTCCGACGGCCAGTCCGCTTCCCGGGCAGTCGAAGCCGGCGGGTTTCGCTATGTGGACGTGCCGCCGGGAGGGACCCTCGCGCATAGCCTAACCAACATCGGAACCTCGCAGGGACAAATCGTCGAAGTCGAACTGAAATAACTCCGCAAATCTAGAGACCCTCCGCGAGAGACCAAATCGTGGCTCACAACTTTGCAACAAGTTTGTGTCCAAGTTGCAGCTGCCGTTCTCCCGCCGGGGCGCCGACGTGGATCCGCTGCATTGCCCGCTGACTCTGAACCGTTCCGACACCATCGCGTTCGAGCGGATCGCCGTGGACGGTTGCCGCCGCTGTACTACTGGCTTTCCAGGTGCTATGCGTCTCGGCGTTCTTCCTGGTCACCCAGAAGGTTGCAGCTGGGTTGGCGCGGGGCGTTACCAGGGCGCCGTGATTTTCGACCGCGATGGCTCGGCATTGTTCCGCATACTGGGCGAAGCGTCAGAAGAAGATATCGCCTTGCGGGTGGAATGGCTGTTGCCCGATCGAACCGGCAAAAAGCCTAAAGAACTTCAGAAGAATCAGTAGACCACGCGGACAGGCTGGCTTGGCGTGTTCGGAGCTCCATTCTTCCTATAGAATGATGCGGTTGCCCTTGGCTGTCGTTGCCGTCTAGCTTCCGCTTTTACTCGGCGGGCACGAACATCTCCCTGGCCGGAGTCCTGAATGAGTCGAAATTTGTTGCGCTGGTCGTTTGTCCGCCGCATGGCGATTTTGCTGGCGCTGGTTGCCGCGTTCACTGCCGGTGGAGTCGCGCAGGAGCGGCGCGAACGCGAACCGAATGAAGTGTACGCCGGGCGGCGGGCGAAGATTGCGGCACAGGTGGATGGCCCGGTGATTCTGTGGGGCTTCACCGGCCGCGAAGAGTCTTCGCAATCGTACGTTTTTGCGCAGGAAGACAATTTTTATTACCTGACCGGCCACAATGAGGAAGGCGCGGGAATGGTCATTCTTCCGGCGCCGAAAAACGGCGAACACGACGGGTGGGACGGTCCCCGCGAAGCTCTGTTTTTGCCGGCCAAGGATCCACAGAAAGAAAAATGGAACGGTGTGCGCATGTCGCCGACCGATGCGGATATCACGAGGCGGACTGGTTTCGCATCAGTACAAGCATTCGGCGAAATGCGCGCCACGCTGGAACGGCTGGCCAAGATTTACCCGATCAATCTCTACACAATTTTGCCCTACGAAAAAGAAAACGGCGGATACCCCCACGAAAAAGGGGTGGTGGACTGGCTGCAAATGGCCGAGCCGCAGATCAAGCTAAAGGACGTACGCGGCAACATTGAAGCGTTGCGGATGATCAAGTCACCTGGCGAAATTGTGTTTTTGAAAAAGGCGATCGACCTTTCCGTGGATTCGCACCTGGCGGCAATGAAGATGATGCGGCCGGGGTTGTGGGAATACCAGGTGGCGGCGAAGATGGTGGAAGTTCATGCGATGGGCGGATCGGAGGCCGAGGGCTACGCGCCGATTGTGGGCGCCGGACCGAACTCGACGGCGCTGCACTACGACAAGCTGGATCGCAAGATCCAGGATGGCGACATCGTGGTGCTGGACGTTGGCGCGCAGTATTCCGGCTACTCGGCGGATATCACCAGGACGCTCCCGGCAAACGGAAAATTCACGGCGCGGCAGCGCGAGATTTACGACATCGTGCTGGGGGCGCAGAACGCGGCGCTCGAGGCGTTGAAGCCGGGGATGACCCTGTGCAAAACGGGCGACCGGAGCGTGTACAAGATTTCCTACGAATACATCAATTCGCGCGGCAAGGACCAGCAGGGCAAAAAATTGGGCCAGTATTACATCCACGGGCTGGGCCACCATATCGGGCTCGACGTGCACGATCCGGGCGCGTATTGCAAACCGCTGGAGCCGGGGATGGTGGTGACGATGGAGCCGGGAATTTATATTCCGGAAGAGAATCTGGGTGTGCGGATTGAAGACGACGTACTGATCACCAACTCGGGATACGAGTTGTTGAGCAAGAGACTTCCGCGCGACCCCATGGAGATCGAGAAGATCATGACCGAGGCGGACGCAGACAGAAAAAAGACAAAACCCGCGGACTGAGCGCGCATCCAATCCATTGAAGTGGTTGGAGGGCATATGCCGCAGACTGGAGCAGCGCGCGATCCGCAAATTGAGGAATTGCTGGGGGTGGAACGCCGATTTGATATTGCGCTCTTATCGGCCGACGTGGCGGCACTGCAAGGGATTTTGGGAGAACGCTTTTTCCTGAACGACTTCATGGGCGGCGTGATCGTCCGTTCTGAACTGCTGAGATATGTGGGTTCGGGCGCGCTGAAATTTCACGGAATTATTCCGCACGATCTATCGGTCGAGAGCTACGGTGAAGCGGGCCTGGTGACGGGCTGGACCGAAATGAAGGCTGAATTGCAAGGTGCGGTCAGTGAAGTGAAATCGCGTTTCCTGCACCTTTACGTCCGGGACGCCGGAGCGTGGCGGATGGTTTCCGCCCAAGGAACAGTCATAGCAGAGCTGGATTCGTAGCTCGCAGCCTGCAATTTGACCCCTTGCCAGGCCGCCCTTATACTGGTTTTTCGCGCTGAACGTGTTTTCGGACTCAGCGCGTCGCGCCTGCCCCGCAGGCAGGTGATTCCAACCGCGAAAAGGCGCACAGATCAAGGTTTGTGCTACCGGGAATAAGAGCGCGGCGGTTGGCATTCCCGAAAACCACAGCAAAGGTATTGGACGAAAAATGAGCAGCATTAAAGCGACACAACTCCGCCCCGGCATGGTTATCCAGCATGAAAGCGAACTTTATACGGTGTTCAGCACCGACCACCGCACGCCGGGCAACAAGCGCGGTTCGATGCAAACGCGGCTGAAAAGCCTGCGCACCGGAACGATGATCGATTACCGCTTTCGCGCGGAAGAATTCGTGGAACGCGCCATCTTGGACGAAATCGAATTCGAGTATTTGTACAGCGAAGGCGACGATTTTCACTTCATGAACACCACCACCTACGAGCAGATGCAGATGTCGCGTGAAGAGCTGGGCGAAACAACCTATTACCTGGTGCCGAATACGGTAGTGAAAGTGGAATTCCACGACGAAAAGGCGATCGGCATCAATTTGCCGGACACCATGGACTTGCGGGTGACGCAGACCGAGCCGACGATTCAGAAAGCTACGGCCAGCTCGGTGATGAAGCCGGCAACTTTGGAAACAGGGTTGGTAGTTCCGGTGCCACCGTTCGTGAACGAAGGTGATAAGATTCGAGTGGACACTTCGGAAGCGCGGTATGTGCAGCGCGTGGAGTCGTAAAGTTTGAGTTTCCGCCTCCGCAGCTGAATCGGGCGCAAGTCGGATTCAGAAGAGGTGAAAAGGCGCCCCGTCGCAAATGCGATCGGGGCGCTTCTGTTTTTTGTGCGGAAAATCTCAGGCCTTGCTGGCGGCGGACTTCTCCGAAAAGACACGGGAGAAGATGGCGTCGACGTAACGAAGGTGGCGCTGGAGGTCGAAGGTGTGTTCGAGGGCTTTGGCGTCAAGGTATCGGGTGATGCGGGGATCCTCGCCGACGCGTTCGCGGAAGCTGGTGTCGGTTTCCCAGGCGGACATGGCGTTCTCCTGGACGGTCTTGTAGGCCTCGTCGCGGGGCATACCTTTTTCGACCAGGTCCTGCAGGAGCTGGCCAGAGAAAACCAGGCCCTGCGTGGCGTCGAGATTCTTCTTCATGCGTTCGGGGAAGACGCGCATGTCGGCAACAACGGCGGTCATTTTGGCCAGCATGTAGTCAATCAGAATCGTGGAATCGGGTAGGATGATGCGCTCGACAGAGCTGTGGGAGATGTCGCGCTCGTGCCACAAGCCAATGTTCTCGTACGCGGCAATCATGTTGGAGCGAACCAGACGCGCGAGGCCGCTTATCTGTTCGCAAACTACAGGATTGCGCTTGTGCGGCATGGCGGAGCTGCCACGCTGCTCGCCGCCGAAAGGCTCTTCGGCTTCGCGGACTTCGGTACGTTGCAGGTGGCGAATTTCGATGGCGATTTTTTCCAGCGTGGCGGCAATCAGCGCAAGCGTGCTGAGGTAGTGCGCGTGGCGGTCGCGCTGGATCACCTGTGAAGCGACCGGCGCAACGTTGAGGCCGAGGCGCCGGCAAATGCGCGCTTCGATGTCCGGACCGAGATGCGAAGCGTTGCCGACGGCGCCCGAAATCTTGCCGATGCGCATCTGCGCGGCGGCATCGGCGAAGCGTTCGATGTTGCGCTGATTTTCCGCATACCAGTTGGCGACTTTCAGGCCAAAGGTAATGGGCTCGGCGTGTACGCCGTGGGTGCGGCCGATTTGCGGCGTGTGGCGAAACTCCTGCGCGCGGCAGGCCAGGGCGTCGCTGAATTTGGCAAGCGCGGCTTCGATCAGCCGAGAAGCGTCCCTGACCAGCAGAGCTTGCGCGGTGTCCACCACGTCGTTCGAAGTCATGCCGTAATGCAGCCAGCGCGCCGCGGCGGGATCGCCGATCGACTCGCCGACGTTCATGGTAAAGGCGATGACGTCGTGCTTGACCTTGGCTTCGAGCTCGTTGATGCGCGCGGCGTCGACCTTGGCTTTTGTGCGAATGATGGCGGCGGCTTCAGCCGGAATCTGACCCGCATCGGCCAGTGTTTCCGTAGCGGCCAGCTCCACCTCCAGCCACTTGGAGTATTTGTTGGCGTCGCTCCAGACGCGGCCCATTTCTTCGCAGGTGTAGCGTGGAATCAAGCGGATCCCCTATTTAGCGGCTTACCAAACCATTATATCGCAACTTGACAGCGCAGCTGTAGGAGGTAGACACTCTACTTCCATAGATGTAGTCAGCCTACATCCTTACCGGAAAAGGAGCTCCATGGTCAAACTGCAATATCGAAACCGGATCGAACTGTTGCAGGGAACGCTGGACCTGATGATCCTGCAGACGCTGCAATGGGGTGCGCAGCATGGCTATGGCATCAGCCTGGCGATTCGAAACCGTTCCGGGGAGATCTTGCAGGTGGATACCGGTTCTCTCTATCCAGCTTTGCACCGCCTGGAGAAGCAGAAATGGGTGGCTGCGGAATGGAGAGTTTCTGAGAACAAACAGCGCGCCAAATACTACCGGCTGACCGCAGCGGGCAAGCGCCAACTGGCGCAGGAACGGTCGCGCTGGCAGCAGCTTACCGAAGCGATCGCGGGAGTGCTGGACCATAGCGGAAAAGAGACCGAGTCATGAGCTTAGATTGGTTCAATCGCAAGCGACGCTCGAAAGAGCTGAACGAGGAACTCGAATCACACCTGGCAATGGCGACCGAAGACCGCTGGCAACGCGGCGAACCACAGATTGCCGCAGCAAAGGCCGCGCGGCGCGAGATGGGCAATTTTCTGCTGATCCGGGAAGTCACACAGGAGATGTGGGGCGGGCATTGGTGGCGGGATCTGCTGGAGGATGTTCAGTACGGTTTGCGAATGCTTTGGAAGAATCCGCGTTTCCTGGCAGTGGCGGTTCTCACTCTCACCCTGGGCATTGGAGCAAACACGGCGCTGTTTTCCATAGTGAACGGAGTCCTGCTGAATCCGCTACCTTATCCTCATTCCGAAGAACTTGTAACACTGCACGAAAGCAAACCCAACTTCTCAACCGGCTCGATTTCGTTTCCCAATTTTCTGGATTGGCAGAAAGACAACCGGACTTTTTCTTTGATGGCGGTGCAGCGACGCACGTCGTTTATCCTTACCGGCCTCGGAGAGGCCGAACAAGTCGACGCGCAACTTGTGAGTTCGGATTTTTTCCGGCAACTGGGTGTGGTTCCGGTAATCGGGCGAGACTTCGCCTCCGGCGAAGACCGGGTCGGAGCGGCTCCCGTCGCCATGATCACTGCGGGTCTCTGGAAGCGCAGGTTGGGGTCGGCAAGCGATGTCATCGGAAAGAGTCTTACGCTTGACGGCAAGGCCTACACCATCATAGGCGTGGTGCCCGCAAATTTTGATCTGTTGGGGACCATGCGATCCCGCGAGCTGTTTGTGCCGGTCGGACAGTGGAGCAATCCGCTTCTGATGAATCGCGCCGCCGGGCTGGGCTTTCACGGGATTGGACGCCTGAAGCCCGGCGTCACCGTAGCAGAAGCACGCGCCGATCTCGAGCGTGTAACACGGAATCTCGCCGAAACGTATCCCGATTCCGACAAGGGAATTGGGGCTGCCTTGATTCCGTTGCGCGAGCGCGTGCTGGGCCAGGCGGAGCCGTTCCTCCTTCTGCTGTTTGGAGCGGTGGGATTTGTGCTGCTCATTGCCTGCGTCAATGTAGCGAATCTCCTGATGGCGCGTTCGACCGGACGAGCTCATGAATTTGCGATACGGACGGCTTTGGGCGCGGGCCGTGGGCGAATCTTGCGTCAATTACTGACCGAGAGCGTCTTGCTCTCGGCGATTGGCGGCGGGCTTGGCGTCTCGCTGGCGGCTCTTGCAACACGGGCCGCGTTGCGCGTGCTCCCGGAAACACTGCCGCGCGCAGCCGAAGTCGGCATAGACGCGCGCGTCCTGGCTTTTGCCGCGGGAATATCTTTGCTGGCGGGAGTCTGTTTCGGGTTGCTCCCGGCATTAAAAATCAGCAAATCCGGCGCGCCAACAGCGCTGAAAGAAGGCGGCCGCGGCAACATTGGCACGCGCCACAGACTGCAACGCGCGCTCGTCGCAGCGGAAATGGCGCTGGCCCTGATTCTTCTGGTCGGCGCAGGACTGATGATTCGCACGCTGGCCGCCTTGTGGAACGTCAACCCCGGATTCGAGCCGAAGAACGTTCTCACCTTCGGATTTGCGCTTCCGTCCACGATGATCCAGGCGAACGTGGATTCGGTTCGCGCGGCTCTTCGCGAGGTTCACGATAAATTTGCAACGACTCCTGGAGTGCAAGCCGTCTCGTTTTCATGGGGCGCAGTACCATTGAGCTCGGATGACGAGTGGCTTTTCTGGATCGATGGCCAGCCGAAACCGGAGAACGACAATGACATGAATTGGGCGCTCAATTACGTGGTCGAGCCGGACTACCTGCGGGTCATGGGAATTCCGCTGAAAAGCGGCCGGTTTTTCACCAGCCAAGATGATGAGCGAGGGCAGAAGGTCGCCGTAATCGACCAAGCGCTCGCAGACAAGTTTTTCCCCGGTAGCGATCCGGTAGGCAAGCGTTTGCACCTCAACACCGGCCAGCTGGTGGAAATTGTCGGAGTGGTCGGCCACGTGAAGCAGTGGAGCCTCGATGCGGACCAGAAAGAGTCCCTGCAAGCACAACTCTATACGCCATTCATGCAACTGCCGGATAAAGCGATGGCGCAATCGGCCTCCGGAATTGGTGTGCTGGTACGCTCACAAAATTCGGCGTCTGTTTTCGAATCGCTTCGCCGAGCCAGCACGGAGATGAGTAGCCAGCAGGTGGTATTCGGGGCGCAAAGCATGAAAGAAATCATTGCGAACTCGCTTTCCGACAGGCGATTCTCCATGATCCTGCTGGGAATTTTTGCCGGCGTCGCGCTGGTGCTGGCGAGTGTCGGTATTTACGGAGTGATTTCTTACGTCGTGGGCCAGCGCACCCAGGAAATCGGCGTGAGAATTGCGATGGGCGCTCAACGAAGCGAGGTGGTTCGTCTGGTGCTACGGCAGGGCCTGGCCATGGCGGCGCTGGGTGCTGGTATCGGGCTAGCGGCGGCGTTGCCGCTGACGCGCTTCATGCAGAGCCTGCTCTTCGCCATCAGCGCGGCCGATCCGCTGACCTACTTCTCGGTGGTCGCCCTGCTTCTCGGCGTTTCGATCGCCGCATGCTGGATACCCGCCCATCGCGCGGCTCGTATGAACCCCGTAGACGCCTTGCGGTACGAATAATTCGTCGTTCGATCCGCCTGAAAATCCAGCTAAAACCAATCCTTTCAAAGTGATACGTTAGCGCAGGCGGATGCCCGATCGGGCAACGTCGTTGGCAGACACGACCTAACCGCAAGAGGAGTTTCCTGTCTAATTGTGAGAATGCGAGCGAGCAGCGAACAGGCTGAGGGCGTGGCGATCGGCGACGCGGTAGCGGTGGAGCGAACACTCGCCGGCGAGCGCGACGCGTATCGCGTGCTCGTGGAACGGCACAGCCAGTATGTGTACCGGCTGGCGTATCGCATGACCGGCAATCGAGAAGACGCCGAGGAAGTGGTGCAGGAGGCTTTCTTGCGGGCATATCAGAAGCTGCAGCAGTTTGCCGGCAACGCCAATTTTGGCACCTGGGTATACCGCATCGCCGCGAACTATGCCATCGACCGGCTGCGCCAACGCAAGAGCGAAGACACTCGTCGCGAGCAGCCGAGGCGGATTGCGGAAGGTGAAGCCGAAACCGATCCGTTGAGCGAAGTGAGAGATGCGGCTCCATCGCCGGAACGCCTGGCGGGCAGCGCGCAACTGGCGGCCAAGATGAAACAGGCATTGGACACGCTGACGCCGGCCGAGCGCACGGCGATCGTGATGCGGCACTGGGACGGCTGCGGAATTGAAGAGATTGCGGTGGTACTGAAATCAAACACCAGCGCGGCGAAGAACACGGTGTTTCGCGCCGTGCAGAAACTGCGGTTGGCGCTGCAGCCCTTTGCGGAAGCACGCGGAGCGGCGCGCGCGGCGGGGACGGAGTCATGAAACACGCAACAGAAGAAGAGTTGTTTGCTTATCGGGAAGGCGATGCGAAAGGCCGTGAGGCGATGGCTGCTCATTTGAAGGAGTGCGGCGAATGCCAGGCGGAGCTGGCGCGGCTGGAAGAGGTGTTCGCGGCGCTCGATGCGCTGCCGGTGCCGGATCCGGGCGAGGACTACGGCACTCGGGTGTGGCGGCAGATTGCCCCGCGTTTGCCGGAGAAACGCGCGAGATGGTGGCAGGCGCTTTTTGTGCCGCAGCGTTTGGCGGTGGCCGGCGTGATGGCGGTGCTGGTGCTTGCGGCGTTTTTTGCGGGCAAGCGGGTTGGACCCGGTAATCCTGGCAGCAGCGTTACGGAAGCCGCGAGCGCGGAAAAAGTTCGCGAGCGTGTGCTGATTGTGGCTGTCGGCGACCACTTGGGCAAATCCGAAATGGTGCTGGTGGAACTTTCCAATGCGCAGCCCACAAGCGGCCAGAAGCTGATCAACATCGCAGCGGAACAGCGACGCGCAGAAAATCTGGTGGAAGAAAACCGGCTGTACCGGCAAACGGCGCTGGAAAGCGGCGATAACGGGATGGTTAGCACTCTGGACGAATTGGAACGAGTGCTGCTCGATGTGGCCAACAGTCCGGGGGAAGTGACGCCGGCGCAGTTTGATTCTATTCAGAAGCGCATCGCAGAGCGCGGAATTTTGTTGAAGGTCCGGGTGGTCCGGCAGGAATTGCGAACGGCCGAAACAGGAAGAAAGTCCCAGCCTGCGCAGACCGATTCGACGACTAGAGAGAGGAACAAAGTATGACTGTTTGGGCTAAGAGCATGGTAGACATAGTGCGCAAGGGCATTATCGGCGGCTTAGTTGCGGGATTGGCGATGACACCGGCATTGTCCGCGAAACCATTCGCGCGAACGGCACATTTCACGGCGGCATCACAAGAACCAAACGCTTTCGCCGAGCAAGAAAGCGACCAGGACCGCCACGAGCGCGAGCAAGACGCACGCGAGCGCGAACAAGAGAAAAAGGATCGCGAACAGGAGAAAAAGGATCGCGAACAAGAACGACTCGACCGGATGCAAGAGCTTTACGACAACGGTCGCGAAGCTCTCGACGATGACAAGTATCAACAAGCCGCCGAGAAGTTCAGTGCGTTGGCACAGATGAACGGATCGCAAGCCGACGCGGCACTCTATTGGAAGGCGTACGCCGAAAACCGCCAAGGCAAACCCGATTCCGCACTGTCCACGATTGCCGAACTAAAGCGGCGCTATCCACAAAGCCGCTGGAAGCGCGACGGGGAGGCGCTAGAGATCGAAGTTCGCCAGTCAACCGGCCACCCCGTAAATCCGGAATCGCAAAGCGATGAGGAGCTGAAGACGCTGGCGCTCCAAGGTTTGATGAACAGCGACCCGCAGCGTGGAGTCCAGATAATTGAAAAGCGCCTGGCCGGCCCGGCTTCGCCAAAGGACAAAGCCAAAATGCTGTTTGTGCTGGCGCAGAACGGTTCCTCCGAAGCGCGCTCGGTGCTGGCAAAAGTGGCTCGTGGGGAGAGCAATCCCGAATTGCAGCGCAAAGCGGTGGAATACCTGGGAATTTTTGGCGGCAGCCACGCAGGCGACGAGCTGGCCGGCATCTACACCAGCACCAACGATGCCGGAGTAAAACGCGCGGTAATCCAAAGCTACATGGTCTCCGGCAACAGAGAGAAGTTGTTCCAGCTGGCCAAAGGCGAAAAAGACGATGACTTGAAGCGCGACGCCATCCAAAAATTGGGGCTAACCGGCGGCGTCAGCGAATTGCAGCAGCTTTATCAAGCGGACACCTCGACTGCCGCTCGCCGAGAAATCCTGCAAGCGTTTTTCCTCGCAGGCGATTCTGAAAAGATGATGCAGGCCGCTCAGGGCGAAAAGGATCCGGAACTGCGTCGCGTCGCCATCCGCAACTTGGGCCTGATGGGCAAGAGCGATGTTTTGCAATCCATCTACGCGAAGGAAACCGATCGGGGCTTGAAGGAAGAAGTTTTGAACGCCTACTTCATCGGCGGAAACGCCAAGGCCTTAGTGGCGGCAGCCAAGAGCGAGAAAGACCCCGAATTGAAGAAACGCGCAGTGGAGAAGCTTTCGCTGATGAACTCCAAGGAGGGCAGCGAGTATCTGATGGAGCTGCTGAACAAGTAGCAGAGGAAAGCGGCCGGGAGGCAATTATGAACTGGGCGATGACAAACCGGGTAAAGATGCGCTGTACGAAATTTGCTTCGACATTCGCGCTGGGCCTTGCCGCCGCCGCCGGGATGCTGGCGCAGCCGCAAACCCCCTCTGCGCCCAAAACAGAGAACGCCAAGATCGAGCAGCGCTCTGTCGCGGGAAGCTTGGCGCAAACCGTTGACTCCTGGGCGAAATCGGCCAACCACGCGCAATGGCTGGCCTACTCCGTCCCGGCGGTCGGCGGCAATCGCCAAGTTTGCTGCGGCGACGGCAATTGGAACGGTAACAACGGCGGCTGCGGCCCATGTCGACTCGAAGGTTCCGAACACGGCAGCAACATCAATCTGCGCGGTGACAAAGTGGAACTGGAAGGCCCGCGCCGCATGATCATTTTGCTGCGCGCCGATGCCGGCAAAATCGGCAAGGTTCGCGTGGTCTCCGAAGACTGCACCATCGATGCCGGCGGATTAGAGGTGATCTGGCTCGCCGGCGTGAATCCGGCGGAAAGCGTAAGGTACCTTGAAAAATTCGTCGCCAGTCAGGAATTTGACGAACACGGCCATGATCGCCTCAGCCGCGGCGCATTAACGGCGATCGCGTTACACGCCGATCCATCGGCTGACCAGGCCATTGCTACTTTTACTTCGCCCGATAGGCCAGAAGAGTTGCGCAGGGAAGCATCGTTCTGGGCCGGTGAAGCGCGTGGTGCCGCGGGACTTGCGTTGCTGAAGCGCATGGCCAAGAGCGATTCCAGCCCTGAGGTGCGGGCGCATGTCGCCTTCGCGCTTTCCGTCAGCCGTGAAAATGATGCAGTGGACGAAATGATTCGCATGGCACACGAGGACGCCAGCACGCACGTGCGCGGTCAGGCGCTCTTCTGGCTGGCGCAAAAAGCGGGAAAGAAAGTCGCCAGCACCATAACCGGCGCCATCGACAACGATCCCGACACCGAAGTGAAAAAGAAAGCCGTCTTTGCGCTGAGCCAAATGCCGAAAGACGAAGGCGTGCCCAAGCTGATCGAAGTCGCGCAAAATAACCGCAACCCGGAAGTCAGAAAGCAAGCCATGTTCTGGCTGGGCCAGAGCAACGATCCCCGCGCCGTCGATTTTTTTGAGAAAGTGTTATCGAAGTAGACGCGCGCTACAGCTCCAGCGGCTTGAGCGGGACGTGCTGCGAAGCCAACAGCAATTCACCAACGAAGGCGCGCTCGGCGGGGCGCCGCTCGAGCGCCTGCTCGGCGGAAATTTTCACCACGTCGGGATTATTGTTTTCCTGCGAAATGTGCGCCAGCACCAGATAGCGCGCGCGCCCGTCGAAGCCTTCCGGATCGGCCAGATATTCCCCGACGGCGCTATTGGAAAGGTGTCCGGTGCGCGACAGCACGCGCTGCTTCACCACCCACGGATACGGCCCAACCTTCAGCATCTCCAGATCGTGATTCGATTCCAGCATCAGGCAATCGGCATCACGCAGGTGCACTTTCACGAGCTCAGGCATGTAGCCGAGATCGGTCACCAGCGCCATTTTCACGCCATCGGCACGAAACGTAAATCCCACCGGATCCGCAGCATCGTGGGGAATCGCAAAGGCATGCACGTCAATATCGCCAATGGTGAACCGTTGACCTGCGTGAATGGTCTCCACACCGCGCAGCCGTTTTTCCAGACGCTCCGGCAAGGCGCGCTTAAGCTCCGCAAACGTCGGCTCGGTAACATATAGCGGCGCTTTCCAAATGCCCAGCATCTGCGGCAGGCCGTTGCAGTGGTCCGCGTGTTCGTGGGTAATCAGGACTCCGTCCAGACGATCGACGGATTTTTCAACGGCGGCCAACCGTGCCAGCGTTTCGCGTTTGCCGAGACCGGCATCTACAAGGAGGCGGGTGCGCTCGGTTTCGAGCAACGTCAGGTTGCCCGAACTTCCCGACGCCAGAATGGACACGCGCAAGCCGATCGGTTTCCCCCAGCCGCGTTTGCGGCGAACAAAAAGCGGCTGTCGGAATCATAAGCCGAACGCGAAACGCCAACAAGTGCAAACTCACGGCGCTGGTCTGGTGTTGGTGCTGATTTTCGCGGAAATACGAATCTGAGAGGTTGTTCAGCAAGCCAGGCGGGCGCGGTCGAGCGAAAAGCCGTTGACCGGGCCCAGCACTGTCGCGGAAATCTTTTCCGGCCGGAAGAATTCCTGCGCCAGCGTTTGTACATCTTCGCGGGTTACCGCTTCAATCGAAGCCAGAATCTCGTCCAGCGAATAAAATTTCCCGAAATACAGTTCTTGCCGCGCCAGGTTCGACATGCGCGAACTGGTGGACTCCAGCGAAAGCATCAGCGAGCCCTTCAAATGATTCTTGGCGCGCCGCAATTCCTCTTCCGTCACCGGTGATTCTTTCATCGAGCGAAATTCCGCGATGGTTAGATCCAATACCTGACCAACCGTTTCTTTCGCCGTGCCCGCATATACGGTGAGCATCCCGGCGTCCGAATACGGCGTGATTTCGCTGAACACGGCATAGGCCAGGCCGCGCTTTTCGCGAATGTTCTGAAACAAACGCGAAGACATTCCGCCGCCCAGCATATTGTTCAGCACCGCAATCCCAAACCGCCGCTCGTGGGCGATTGGCAGAGACGGAACTCCGATGCACAGGTGCACCTGTTCCAGCTCTTTTTTCCGCTCGACGTGCAGCGGCGCATCCGTTTTCGGCGGAGTGTGGTCTTCGAGCGCGCCGTTCGATTGCAAATGGCCGAACTCGCGCTGTACCAGGTCCATTACTTCCTGATGCGGCACGTTGCCCGCGGCCGTCACCACCAGATGATCTGGGGCGAACCATTCGCGAAATCGCGTCTGCAGTGCCGTGCGCGAAAACTGCTTTACCGTGTCCGGCGTCCCCAGAATGGGCCGGCCCAGCGGGTGCTCCGGCCAGAATCCCCGCGTGAAAATCTCGTGCAGCAGGTATTCCGGGTTGTCGAGATCCATCTTGATCTCTTCCAGCACCACCTGCTGCTCTTTCGCCACATCTTCGGAGTCAAAGCGCGGCCGCAGCACCAGATCGGCGATGACATCGAAGGCGATCGGCAGATTTTGATCGAGCACCTTGGCGTTGAAGCAAATCTGTTCCTTGGATGTGAACGCGTCCAGCATGCCGCCAACCGAGTCCATTTCGCGCGCGATGGATTCGGCGGAGCGGCGTTCCGTGCCCTTGAACACCATGTGCTCCATGAAGTGGGCCAGGCCGTTTTGCTCGATGGCTTCGCGGCGCGAACCGTTGCGCACCCATACGCCGATGGAAACCGAGCGGACGTGGTTCATCGTCTCGGTCACGACAACAAGACCGTTCGGCAAAACGTGACGTTGGATGTCGCGCTGTTCGGCTACCATAGTTTTTGGGACGGCCGCACCGGGGGCCGTCAAAAGACCGGGCGCAGGTAAGAGCTTTTAAAGCCCGCGAGGCCATTGTGACACAGGCGCTCGGCGGGCGCGAGGTAAGAATAAACCGCTTTGACTCAGGCACTTACAGCCGGCAAAGCTACAGCAGCTTCTCGTCGGGATGCAGCTTGCCGTATTCGCTCGTGTAGTGCAGCGGCACGTCGGAGTAGGTGCCCTGGTCGCGCAGATAAATCTCGCAAGTGTCGAACGGCTTGGAATACACATGGATGCTGACCGCGCGCTGGCCGTATTCCGCTAGATTCAGCACCTGGTGCACCGGCTCGAGCGGATTGACGTAAGCGGGATGCGCGGCGTCCATCTCGTAGATGTCAGTCGGGATTAGTTTGCAAGTACCGCAATGGTCGCCGCCCGTGTGGCGCTCTTCCACGCGAAAATTCTGCACTTTCAAGCGGCCGACGGGCGCGGACATCCAGCAATTCTGATCGCGGTGGTTATGAATGCGGCTGAATTGGCCGACCTCCCAGCAGATCGCCATGCACTCGAACACGTCATTCCGGAAAATCAGGTTGCGGGTGTAGCTGCCTTTGGAGAAGAAAAGATATTTGTCCAGCGTTTCGGGGCGCACTGCGTGGCGGACGATGTAGTCCTGCACGCTTTCCAGCGTAAAGCCCCGCTCAGGAATGGCGGCGAGGTTTTGGACCCAATCGGAAACGGCAAGCTGTTCGACAGCGAGTTGTTTGGTCATGGGAGCCTCCAACGAATTATAGCTCTCTAGAAGTGCGGTGCGATAATGGAAGAAGAGGAATCGGCAAACGGATGGAACTGCTCGGCAAGTCCCGCGAAGAACTGCGTGCGCTGTGCGCGGAGATGGGCGAACCGGCCTATCGCGGCGACCAGATTTACCGCGCGCTGTACGCCGAAAAGAATTTCGATTTAACGGCAATCAGCAATCTTCCCGCGGGATTTAGGCAGAAACTGGCAGAACGCGCCACCCTTACTTGGCCCGTCGTGAAGCAGCGTTACCTTTCTCAGGATTCGTCGGTGCGGTACCTGTTGGGCCTCGGAGAGAAGCCCGCTTCGGTCGAAGCTGTGTTTATGCCAAGCGAAAACCGCCAAACGATTTGTATTTCCACGCAGGCTGGGTGCGCGGTGGATTGCCAGTTCTGTATGACCGCGCAGCTCGGATTGATTCGCAACCTCAGCGCGGGAGAAATTCTGGCGCAAGTCCTGTTGCCGCTTGCCGAACACCAGGAAACGCTGACGCCGCAGACCAATGTCGTCTTGATGGGTCAAGGCGAGCCGTTGCTGAATTACGACAATGTGATGGCGGCGATGCGCATCCTGCTGGACCAAGCCGGAATTGGATTGGCGCCGAAGCATGTGACCTTATCCACCAGCGGAATCGTTCCGGGAATTGAAAAACTGGCAAAGGAGCCAAGAAGGCCGAAGCTGGCGATTTCGCTGAACGCCTCGAGCGATGCGCAGCGCGATGTATTGATGCCCATCAACAGGAAATATCCGCTCAGCAAGCTGTTGGCGGCTTGCCGCAACTTTCCGCGCGGCTCGCGTGAATACATTACGTTTGAATATGTCTTGCTCGGCGGCGTGAACGACACGGCGGACGATGCGCGGCGTGTGGCGCGTTTGATGGCTGATCTGGGCCGCGTGAAAGTGAATCTAATTCCTTGGAACCCTGGTTCACTGCCCTACCGCGAACCCAGCGAAAAGAGCATCGAGACCTTTCATAAAATTCTTTTGGAAAAAGGCATTCCCGCCTTCACTCGGTATTCGCGCGGGCGCGACGTCATGGCCGCCTGCGGCCAGCTGGCACTGCGCGAAGTCAACGACCCTCCATTGACTGTTCTCAGCTGAACGATCTTCCGCGAATTCCAATAACCGACATCAGCCGGCCGGAGCGGTCCGCTTCCTTGCGGTAGCTAAAGAGCAGGTCGGTATGGCAGGCGGTGCAAAGCTCACTGACGAAAATGTTCTTGTCGGCAAGACCGGTAGCCAGGAGCTGCGCACGGTTGGCTTTGCGAAGATCGAGGCGGACATTTTTGGGCGGCGGCTGGTGGCCGGGCGGCATCATGTTGAGCCACTGCAAGGGGTTCGGTTCGTCGCCGGTGCGCAACTCGTCGAACCAGTCTTCGGCCGTGGGAAATTGCGATGTAAATTTAGTGACGAGTTCGGTGCCTACTTCGTAGCAGCAGCCGCCGATCGCCGGCCCCAGTGCCGCGAGGATATCCGAGGGCTTGGAGCCAAAGCGCAGGCGCATCTGGCCCACGGTCTTTTCCGCGATGCGAGCAAGGGATCCCCGCCAGCCAGCGTGAATCGCGGCGACGACACGTTCTTTCGGGTCGACCAGAAGAATCGGCACGCAATCAGCTGTTTGCACGGCGAGAAGCAGGCCGGGCGCATTGGTCAGCGACGCGTCTCCCTTACATGGTTCGGCGGGAGAGGTTTCGAAGAAGCGGATCACCGCGGAGTGGAATTGATTGAGGGGAACGAGAGTCAAATCGCCGGCGCCAACCGCGGATTGGAAAGTGTGACGATTTTTCACGACCGCTTCGCGCGCGTCCCATTCAGTGAAGCCGAGATTGAGCACACGCTCGCCGGAATCGAGAAGGCTGCCGCCGCCACTGCGCGTGCTGATGCCATGGACGAGCCAGGGAATTTTCTTGAACGGAACGAGTTCGAGGATTTCTACGCCGCGCACCGTGCGCAGCGACCATGGTGGCGCAATCTTGGGGCGAGGCTTGGGACGCGGCAGTGGTCTGCCAGGGTAGCGGCGAACACGGGAAGTTTTTACTGCGCTTGGCATCCTCTCAGTATAATCGCAAGAAGAATAGGTTCGTTACACGCTCCGAACGGAGAAGCTCCTCGCTGCGCGGACTTCGCTCGGAATGACGAGGGTTGCAAGTTCGGGGGCGGCGACAAGGGACTGCATGATCATCGGACTGGGAATTGATCTAGAGGAAGTGGAGCGCGTGAAGGGCGCGATCGAGCGCCAGGGCGAGCGCTTTTTGAAACGCATCTACACAGAAAAAGAACGGGCGTATTGCGAGCAATTCAAGGATAAATACGAACGCTACGCAGGACGCTTCGCGGTGAAAGAGGCGGCGATGAAAGCGCTGGGGACCGGATGGAGCCGCGGGGTGCGCTGGGTAGATATTGAAGTGGTGCGCATTCCTTTCGGACGCCCGACTCTGGAACTCAAGGGCGAGGCGCGCAAAATCGCGGACCATCTCGGCGTGAAGAACATCGCCATCAGCATCACGCACACGCCGAAGCAAGCCTGGGCGCAAGTCATTTTCGAAAGTTGATTCCTTTACTTGACGACGAGGAAGGAGCCAATGGCCAGGGCGTCGACGCCGGAGCAGTAGAAGCTGCGGACTGCGGAGCGCGGGTCGGTTATGAGAGGCTCTCCGAAAAGATTGAACGACGTGTTGACGAGGATCGGAGCAGGAGCGGATTCACCGAATTTGTGCAGCAACTTCCAGAAGAGCGGGTTGGCTTGCCGTTCGACCGTGTGGACACGAACAGCAGCGCCGTTGAAAGTGAAGCGTTCGAGGCCGGCGATAGGATTTTTCAGGTCGCCCAGAGAAGCCATGAAGCGGGAGTTGGGGCCGCAATCGAAAAATTCATGAGCGCGTTCGGCAGGCACGGACAGCGCAAATGGATGGAACTCTTCGCGGTGCTTGATGAACTGGTTGACGTTTTCGAGCACGTATTCGTTGAAGGGTGAAGCGAGCAGACTGCGGTTGCCCAGCGCGCGATGGCCGAATTCGGTGCGGCCCTGGCACCAGCCGACAATTTTGCCGCGATCAAGCTGGCGTGAAGTGTCGGCAAGCAATTCATCTTCGCCGTTCAGGTACTTGTAGACGATCTTGCAGTTGTCGAGGACTGCTTTGATTTCCTGTGAAGTTGGCTCGGGCCCCAGCGCGAGCGAGCCAAGCGGCGCGCGGCCGGAACGGCCCGTGTTTTTTTTCCGCGCGAGAAACGCGGCGCCGAGCGCAGTGCCGGCATTGCCTGCAACGGGCTGGACGTAAACATTGCGGAAGCCGCTGCGCTGCTCGAGCGCGCGAACCAGCAGCACATTCTGAAAGACGCCACCTGCGAGGCAGAGCGAGTCCGCGCCATAAGTCTCACGGCAATTTTCGGCAAGGCGAAGCACAAATTCTTCGAGCGCTTCCTGGGCGCTGCGGGCCAAGCTGGCGCGAACGGTGCGCTCCACGGGAGCGGTGGAACGCGAAAGGCCAAGCTCGCGATAAAGGCGCGGGGCGAATATGCCCGTGCCGTCGGGACCGTGGGTGAAGTACCGGCGATCGAACGACGGCAACCCTTTGGAATTCCACGTGAAAAGCTTGCGAAAACTTTCCAGGTGTTCCGGCTGTCCGTCTTTGCTGAGCCACTGCAGTTTGTGTTCGTCGCGGTTCGGGCGCAGTCCGGCGAGCTGCGTAACACGTGAGTAGAACCATCCTAGTGAATTGGGAAACGTCAAGGCGTGAAGCGGCTTGAGATTGTCCTCCTCGCCGAGCGCGACCAGCCCGGCAGAGGAATTTGCTCCGTGATCGAGCGTGAGGACAAGCGAACGTGAAAAATCGGAAGTGTAGAAAGCGCTGGCGGCGTGGCAGAGGTGGTGATCGAAGCTCACAAACCGGCGGCCGGCAAGAAGCTGGCGCAAGCGGGCGAGCATGGCTTCGCGAGCTGGGCTCCTTTTTTGACCATTTCTGTTCCTTGCACCGCGATCGGCGAACGCAATGGTGGCGAGATCCGAAAAGCGGAGGCCCGCCGCAGCAAGAATTTGCTGCAATGCAAGTTGCGGCAAAGCGTGAGTGTCGCTTAGTCGCGTGAGTTTTTCTTCTTCAATGGCGGCGACGATGCCGCGATGATCAAAAAGAGCGGCTGCAGCGTTTGGACCTGGGGTGGCGATACCGAGAATGTTCATTCCACCAGCCTTGCCTCAGATAAGTAACGGTTCAGCAGGCTGGAGCTGGAGCATGGCCAGAGTTTGCTGATCCGGAGAACAGAGAACATCTAGAAAATGATTCGCCGGCCAGGAGCCGGAAATGCGGAGCTTAAGATAATTGGAAGAGAGGGCGGGAGTCCATAGGGTGGAATCCGGTACGTCGCCGGAATGACGCAGAGTGAGTGCGGAAAGAGGACGGCGGGATTGCGAGGCGTGAAAAGCCGCGGATTTGGCTTCACCGAGGGCGCGAAGCTGGCGGGCGCGCTGCTTAGTGATGTTCGACGGCACGGGACTCGGAAGTGAGGCGGCGCGAGTGCCTGGCCGGGAAGAGTAAGAGAAGACATGAAGGTAAGTGAAGGACCGCTGCTCGATGAAGGCGACGGTCGCGGCGTGGTCTTCGTCGCTTTCGCCAGGGAAGCCAGCGATGACGTCGGCGCCGAGGGCGGCGTGTGGCAGATGTTCCCGAATGAGCTCGATGCGGCGGGCATAGTGTTCGGTGCGATACCAACGGTGCATGGCGCCAAGAATTCGGTCGCAGCCGGATTGCAGCGGCATGTGGAAGTGTTCGGCGAGACGCGGTGTTGACGCGAAAAGGAGAATGAAGTCGCGAGTGACGTCGAGCGGTTCGATGGAACTGAGGCGAAGGCGTTCGACGGATGTTTCGTCGAGGATTTGTTTCAAGAGATCGAGAAAATCGCGGCGCGGGAAAAGATCGCGGCCCCAAGCGCCGAGATTGATGCCGCTCAAAACGATTTCCTTATAGCCGAGGTCGGCGAGTTTGCGGATTTCCTCGACGACGGTTTCCCCTGGAAGGCTGCGGCTTTTGCCGCGAACGAACGGAATGACGCAAAAGGCGCAGCGGTTATTACAGCCATCTTGAATTTTCAGAGTGGGACGAGTGTGGTGGCCTTCGCCGCCCAAGACCGGAGCGACAAGGACGTTGTGTTGCTCGAAGATGTCGCCCGTGAGTATCGGAGCAAAAAGTTTTTCGGTAGGAACGAAATTCATCGGAGCCGTTGAGCGGAGTGTGTCGGCGAGGAGGTCGGGAATTCGAGGTTTATGGGAATTGCCGACGACATGGGTGACGCCCGGAAGAGCGGCGAGCTCCTCCGGGGCGCGCTGGGCGTAGCAACCGGTGACGACGATGCGCGTAGCGGGATTGCGAGCATGCAGTTTGCGGATGGCATCGCGGGCCTGGGCGTCGGCAGCGGCGGTGACGGTGCAGGTGTTTAGGACCACGACGTCGGCGGTGTTAGCGGAACCGGCGAGCGTACAGCCTCGATCGACTAGCTGACGTTCAATGGCAGCACCGTCGGCCTGCGTGGCGCGGCAGCCGAACTGTTCGATGAAAAAAGTAGGCACAGGAGACCAGTTTACCGTCAACGGTGCACCCTTGGCACGGTTCTGCGTCAGCGAAGTGGCGGTGGGCGCGTTCGCCCGAGCCGTATCTCGAGACACACCTCCTCCCTTTTCTTGTAATCCTTGATTCTAAAGGAGTTATTTCGCGGATTTTGAGCCACTACGGAAGGCTATCGGGCGAGGCATATTCGGGCCGACTCCCCGCCAAGTGGGAAGTCCGGCTCCGAAGATTTCGAATCGGCGGTAGTGAGTCAATTTCCGATCATCTGACTTCCGGATGAGCCTGGCGCTGCTCAGCCGATTTTGCAGGGGGTAATCCTCCCGGAGTTGGCCTACGGCAGCCGACTATCTGCTGTGAACCGAACCACCGAAATGAGTCCACAAATTGCACTGATAACAAGCGTTATGACCAGCGAATCGGCTGGTGGCCTGAATGGAACGCGGAAATGGGAGAAGTTCCCTAGCAAGGTTGTCTGTACCGGTAATCTGATTTACCGTCCACTTCGACAATCAGCTTTGCAAGGTTTTGGCCACATGGGTTTGTTCGCCGAGAAAATACAAAGCGTACATCTTCGATTTCGCTGACGAAGGGGCCAGCGAAAATCTTGTTCATGGCTTGCGACGCCAAGTGTGATAGGTACTATATAGCGACTAAGAATGAGCCCTTCTGCTACATCTTCGTCAGAGACTAGCTGATGAGCATCCAACGAGAAAAGGTTGCAGGTATGCGACGCGAGGAATCGAGCGCGCTGTGGCCGAGTGTTGAAGCGCGCATGAGCCGGGGGAAGGCCTTGCGGGAAAAAGTATCCCGGGCTTCCCACGCTGAGTGGGCCGCGCCCCTCGCACGCCCCGATCCCATCAAGGTACTGCAGCAATCCGACCGTGGCCGTCTCCCCGAGCTCTTACCGATCCGATATGGCCGGATGCGGCAATCGCCTTTTGCATTTTTCCGAGGTTCGGCGGCAGTGATGGCGTGGGATTTGTCCAAAAATCCCACGACAGGAATTTGCGTCCAAGCGTGCGGCGATTGCCACGCGGCGAATTTCGGCGGCTTTGCAAGCCCCGAACGGCGGCTGCTGTTCGATATCAACGATTTCGACGAAACGCTTCCGGCGCCGTGGGAATGGGACGCCAAACGCCTGGCGGCAAGCGTGGTCCTCGCGTCTCGTGAACTCGGCATGGGCGGCGGGCATTGCCACGATGCCGTGCTTAGGATGGCGAAATCGTACCGTCAGCATATGCGTGAGTACGCGCAAATGCGGGCCCTTGAAGTTTGGTATTCGCACATGGACGCCGAGGTGTTCATCGAAGAAGCCAAGACGGTATCGGCGAGAAAACGCTGGCAGCAAATGGAGAAGGAAGCGCGGCTACAAACCGCAGAGCACATATTTCCGAAAATCGCGGACGTGATAAACGGCCGGACGCGAATCGTGGATCATCCGCCACTGGTGTACCACCCACGCGCGAGCGAGTTGATGCGTAAGCACGTGAGCCAGATGTTCCACCGCTACCGCGAGTCGCTTCCTAGAGAGCGGAGCGTGATTTTGGACCGGTACCGCATCATGGATGTTGCGCGGAAAGTGGTGGGAGTGGGCAGTGTCGGAACGCGCTGCGACGTGGCCTTGCTTATGGCCGGTGAGCACGACCCGATGCTTCTGCAATTCAAAGAAGCTCTACCTTCAGTGCTAGAACCGTACGCGGGCAAGAGTCGGTACGCTAATCACGGCGAGCGTGTGGTGACGGGGCAGCGTATGCTGCAATCGGCGAGCGACGTGTTCCTCGGGTGGACGCGCGACGCGAATGGCCGTGACTATTATTTCCGCCAACTCCGCGACATGAAAATGAAGATTGATCTCGAAAACATGACGAAAGGCGACTGGCTCGAGTACGTCGAGATCTGCGGCTGGACGTTGGCGCGTGCGCATGCACGGACGGGCGACGCCGCACTGATTGGCGGGTATCTTGGGAAAAACGATGCATTCGATTCTGCCCTTGCGAAATTTGCGGTTTCCTACGCCAACCAAGTCGAGCGCGACCATACGACCTTGCTAAAAGCGATTCGCGCCGGGCGGCTAAAAGCACGGGACATAACAGACAGTTAATGAGCCGATGTTGAGCCACATGATTCAACATTTCGGTCGGTCTCAACTAACAGACAGAATCAGTCATTTGAACACTTACGCAGAAACTTAAGAAGGGAACGTGGAAGGGGCCTATGTTCTGGTCATAAAGGTCGCAGGCGACTTCCTATGGCAGGGACCGTATGTCGAGAGCCGACGCGGCTCGCTGATGACCCACTACCGAATCGGCCGATTTGGGAATCCGGGCCATGCTTCAGTTAGAATAAGAAGTTAGAGAAAAGCCGTGGGACTGACCAAAGAACAAGCGCTTGAAATGCTCGAGTCCGATGACCTGATAGGCATCGGTATGGCGGCGCACCAACTGCGCCTCAAGAAGAACGACCCGCGCGTCGCGACCTATCAGATCGATCGCAACATCAACTATACGAATTTCTGCACCGAGTATTGCTCCTTCTGCGCCTTCTACCGCCCCATCGGCGCCAAGGACGGCTACATCCTGAGCTTCGAGGAAATTTTCAAGAAAATCGAAGAGATGCTAGAGCTTGGCGGCAACGGCGTGCTGTTGCAAGGCGGCCTGCATCCCGACCTGCAGATCGGCTACTACGAAAATCTGCTGCGCTCGATCAAACAGAAATTTCCCACGGTTCACCTGCACTGTTTTTCCGCACCGGAAATACTGTGTATCGCGGAAGTTAGCGAGCTCAGCGTGGAAGACACCATTTGCCGGCTGATGGATGCCGGCCTCGCTTCCATTCCCGGCGGCGGCGCGGAAATTCTCGATGATGAAGTGCGCGGCAGAATCGCGCGGCTAAAGTGCACTAGCGACGACTGGGAGATGATGCACCGCACCGCACACAAGCTGGGCCTGCGCACAACGGCCACCATGATGTTCGGCTGCGGCGAAGAACTGCGCCACCGGGTGAATCATTTCGAGCGCATTCGGCAGATCCAGGAAGATACCGGCGGCTTCACGGCGTTCATTCCGTGGATATTCGCCTCGGATAACACGCCGCTCGGCAAGAAAGTCCAGGAAACCACGGCGGTCGACTATTTAAAGACGCTGGCCGTCAGCCGGCTGTATCTCGACAACATCGACCACATTCAGTCCAGCTGGCTCACTCCCGGCATCAAGGTTTGCCAGGTCGGTCTGCAATTCGGCGCCGACGATGTTGGCAGCATCCTGATCGAAGAAAACGTAGTCTACGCCGCCGGCGTCCGCAACCGCACCAACGAATCCGAACTACGCCGCGTCATCTCCGACGCCGGCTTCATCCCGGCCCAGCGCGACACCTTGTATCGCTCCTACGCGTTGAAGTAAAAAGGTATCCCCACCTCGACTCTGGCAGAAAGCGGAAGTCATGCTGCAAAAAATCAAGCCGTTTCTGTGGTTCGACCATCAAGCCGAAGAAGCAGCAAATTTCTACTGTTCGATTTTTAAGAACTCGAAGATTCTCAAAGTCGAACGCTTTCCGGAAGGTGCACCCGGGCCCGCCGGCTCCGTGATGATCGTGAATTTTCAACTTGAGGGGCAGGAGTTTATCGCGCTGAACGGCGGCCCGATGTTCAAATTCACCGAAGCCATTTCGTTTTCCATTTCCACCGAAACGCAGGAGGAAACCGACTATTACTGGAACAAGCTGACCTCCGGCGGCGGCCAGGAGTCGCAGTGTGCCTGGCTGAAAGACAAATTCGGCTTGTCCTGGCAGGTTGTTCCCATCGCTCTAAATCAGCTGCTGGCTGATCCGGACAAGCACAAAGCGCAGCGAGTGATGCAAGCCATGCTGCAAATGAAAAAAATCGACATTGCTGGCCTGCAGCGCGCCGCCCAGCAAGCGTAGCCGGGCTCGAACCAACGAAACTAAGCTTTGGAGGCGGGCCGGAGCAGGATTTCCACTTCGGCGCCATCGGGCAGATTGATGTCTTCGAGCGGATAAAGGACTCCGCTGCGGAAGCGAGCGCGCACCTTGATTGCAGGATTTGAAGCGGAAGGCGGATTGCGGTTTTCGATTTTCGCTTTTCCATTTTCCGCCGCCGCGGGCCGAGCACCGGAGACTTCGTCCATCGCTTCATTGGCCAGTGCGTCGGCTTCGCGGTTCTGTTCGCGATAGACATGCCGGATCTGAAACGACGCGAAAGTCTGCGACATTTTCTTGGCGCGCTCAAAGAGCGGCTGCAGGTCGGTGCTTTTGACCTTGTATTGCCCGCGCATCTGCTTGACCAGCAGTTCGGAGTCGCTCTCGATGTGCAACGCGCGAATGTTGTTGGATTGCGCATAGTCCAACGCGGCAATCAGACCGTAGTATTCGGCAACATTGTTGGTCGTCCGGCCAATGTACTTCTTCAAGCGCGCAACAATTCCGCCCCGCGGATCGCGGATCACCACGCCGTAGGAAGCCGGCCCGGGATTGCCGCGCGAGCCACCGTCAATGTTGGCACGCCACGCTGATGGAGCAGCGGACTTTGCTTCCGGTGCTGAATCGCCGAAAAGTCCCGCGCTGCGATGTAGTGGGTTTAATTTCGCCTTCATGATGCCGATGCCGCGGCTGGATTGAGATTCGCGGCGGGAATTTCCGCGGCGTAGAGAATGCGGCCGCAATTTTCGCAAGTGTGAATGTCGTGATCCTGCGGCTGGTAAACCTGCTGATACAGGTGCGGTAGCAAGCGCATGCCGCAGCCGCGGCATTGTTCATTCACCGCTTCGGCGAGAGCGACGCCGTGATGGCGTTTGGCAACGCGCGTGTACAGCGTAACGATTTCTTCAGGAATTTCGGCAGCCAGTTTTTCGCGAACGGGAATATTCGCCAGCATTTTGCGGTTGCTGTCGCGGGCGTGATTTTCAATTCCCTTGCGCTCCGCCGCCACAGATTGTCCGGCTTCTTGCAAATCCGCTTCCGCGGCGAGTACTTTCTTCTCGGCCTCTTCCGCGGCCATCATCTGTTCCAGCTGCGCGTCTTCTGCTTTGCCGGCTTCCGCATCGGCGTTGGCGATTTCCTGCTGCAGCGCCTTGTACGCTTCGTTGGTCTTGACCGCGGAACTTTGCGAGCGGAACTTCTTGCCCCGTTCGCGCCATTCGGCAACCTGGAACTCTGCTTTCTTGCGTTCGGCCACCACGGTGGCGTGCGCTTCCTTGGCGGCGGCCAGGGCAGCGCGTGTTCCGGTCAGCTTGTTTTCAAGTTCGCGGATGCGCTTGGGAGCGGCGTCCAATTCGGCGCGGAACACTGCGATTTCCTGATCGGTTTTCTGGAGCTGCAAAAGGAGAGGAATCGCGGGATGCACGGGGGAAGTTTAGCACAGCGGGGTGCGACGACCGCGAGAGCGGAGTGATGCCGTGGTTGAGATCCGTTCGGCCCCGATCGGAACCGGGGCCTCGGGATGACCGACTGGTCGGATCTGCTTAGGAGTGAGCTTCGCGGCGCGAGATGGTGAAGTCCAACAGGTAGCCGATTCCGATGAAAAGAGGAATAAGGCCGAAGGCCGCCGCGGCCCAAGTGTCCGGTTCATGGGCGATGCCGGCGATCGCGCCGAAAGTGGCCATGAAGCCGATGGCGCCGCTGATTAGCAGGATGGCGTTCTTGCGGGAGCGCGCAGCGGGAGCGACGGGCTCTTCGAACGGAACGGTGACGCCGCGCGCGATGGCAGCCATACGCTCATCGGTCTTAAGCTTTTTCACGCGAAAGTAGGTATACATCGCCGCCATCGGAATACCCAGGGAAAGAATAACCGCCACCAAACCAATCATGCCGCCGCCAATGTCGCTCATTTCCATCTCCTATCTTTTCAATAAATGAAGCTGTATGCCCGGAAACCTTGCGACGCCCCGGCGCCGCTCTGCAGATAGGAACGCAGGTGTTTAGAAGAAAGTTCCGCAAAAATGAGGTTCAGGCAAGCGCTAGAGCGGATATACAATCTTGGCGCTTTTGAGGAGGCGAAGGAATTTCGCCATTCCTTCGCGGGCCACGCCGGCGGAGCGGCCTAACACGCATGAAAAAGAGAACATTTCTGAAGTTAACCGGAGCGGTTGGCGCACAATCTTTGCTTCCGCCGCTGTTCGGATGGGGAGCTAAAGTGCCCGAGAAACTGAGGAACTGGGCGGGAAATATCGAATATAGCACGGAGAATTTGTATGCAGCGAAGTCCGTGGACCAGGTGAAGAGTTACGTCAAGAAGACCGGCAGGCTGAAGGTGTTGGGGACGCGGCACTGCTTCAATACGATTGCGGACAGTAAGGACGCATTCTTGTCGCTGCAGCCGATGGAAGAAGTGCTGGCGCTCGATGCGGCGGCAAAAACAGTGACGGTCGACGCGGGTGTGACCTACGGGCGGCTGGCACCGTACCTGCACGAGAAGGGATTTGCGCTCCACAACCTGGCTTCGCTGCCGCACATATCGGTAGCGGGAGCGTGCAGCACGGGCACGCACGGGTCGGGTGAGAAGAACGGAAATTTGTCCACGGCAGCGAGCGGACTGGAGATCGTAACGGCGAACGGCGACGTCGTGGTGCTGTCGCGAAAGAAGGATGGGCAGACTTTTCGCGGGGCGGTGGTGGGGTTGGGCGCGCTCGGAGCGATCACCAAAGTGACGTTGGATATTCAGCCGACGTTCACGGCGCGGCAATGGGTCTACGAAAACATGCCGTTAGAGTCGGCAACCGCCCATTTCGATGAAATTGAGGCCAGCGGCTACAGCGTGAGTTTGTTTACCGACTGGCGCAACAAGAACGTGAACGAAGTATGGATCAAGGAGCGGGTGGGCGGCGGGAAACCGTTTGATGCCAAGCCGGACTTTTTTGGAGCGAAGCTGGCGCAAAAGAACCTGCACCCGATTGCCGAGCTGGGCGCCGAGAATTGCACCGAGCAGATGGGCGTGCCTGGGCCATGGTATGAACGATTGCCGCACTTCAAGATGGGCTTTACGCCGAGCGCGGGGAAAGAGCTGCAATCGGAATTTTTTGTACCCCGCAAGAATGCGGTGGAAGCGATTTTGGCGGTTGAGAAACTGCACGAGAAAATCAGCCCGCACTTATTGATCACGGAGGTTCGCGCAATAGCCGCCGATGACTTATGGATGAGCCCCTGCTATCAGCGAGATTCGGTGGCGATTCACTTCACGTGGCAGCAGGATTGGCCCGCGGTTAAGGCCGTGCTCCCGGAACTCGAGAAGGCGCTGGCGCCGTTCGGCGTACGGCCGCACTGGGGAAAGCTGTTTACGATCGAGCCGGCCGTCTTGCGTGCGCGATACCAACGTTTGCCGGAATTCGTGGAGCTGGCGAAAAAGCACGATCCCACAGGAAAATTCCGCAATGAGTTTTTGAACCGCTACATTTTCGCTAGTTGAGAAAACCCAGACGTTGCATACCGGCGGAAGCTGGCATCAGCGCTACTGGACTTCGCCGACTTGCAGGTTCTGGTCAATGGCCAGAATGGGATAGCGAATTGGGGAGTCGGGCGGCGCGGCAGCATGATGCGCCACAATGGAAAAGTCGGCGCCGGCACCGCATCTAACTTCATAGGAATAGCCGTCGCGTTCGGTACGAGCCAGATTCATGGTGCCGGAAGACGTGAGATCTTCGATTGAGCCGCAATGGCCATTGGAGACGACGTAAGCGCGCTCGGCTTGCGCCATTTGCATCAGGTCCATGCGGACTCCGGTCAGGCTGATGGCCTGAGTCGGAGCCGTGCCCGCATCGGTGATGGGCATCTTTTTCATGTAGAAAAAGTAGATGCCACCCGCGATCAGGACCGCCAAGAGCAATCCCGCAAAACTCTTCATGCGAGCAGTGTGGCGCGCCAAGCTTAGCCGGGGCAAGTGGCCGGAAGGTCAGGCGTGCGGCGGAAGGCAACACTGGCCGGCACGCGCGGCCTGCGGCATTGGCAGACGAGCAACGGCGGCGGGAAATCAAATTGACGGCGCGGGGCGTACGGTAACAACAATAGGTAAGCCGAAACTGTCCTGAGGAGAGTCCCCCATGAAGACGAAGTCCCCGTATGCCTGCTTGGCCGCCATGGCGATGTCAGCGTTGCTGTGCGTTCCAAATGCGGTGGCCGATACGCCCGGGCAGCGAGCAGGTGAAGTTTCCCGCGTGATTCCCGCGGTAAACATCGCGCGGGGATCCAAGACAATTTCCGCGTCGGCGAAGACGGTGGTGGATTGGCAGGACGTGGTGAACACGCAGGCCAGCGCGCGGGCGCGCATCGCGCTGGATGACGGGTCGGTACTGAACGTGGGGTCAGAATCCTCGATCAAAGTGGTGAAGCACGACGGCGGGGCACAGCAGACGGAACTGGAACTGACCTACGGCAAACTGCGCTCGCAGGCACAGAAGATCACCAAGCCGGATGGAAAATTCCAGGTGAAGACCCCGGCCGGAGTGGCGGGGGTGGTGGGCACCGATTTCTTTGTGAGCTTCGACAACACCACGGGAACCATGAACGTGACGGTGTTCGAAGGCGTGGTGAGGGTTTGCAACCTGACGGGCGCCTGCGTGGAAGTGAAGGCCGGACAGTTTTCCAACGTGCGGACGAATGACAACACGGGGCCGCAACCTCCGACGCAGGCAACCCTGGACGTGCTGATGAGCGCGGGATCGACCACCGATGTAGGTGGCGGGCCGAGCGTGCAGAACGTCGGCCACCATTTCGGCAAGGGAACGGCGATTACGCTGGGGATTCTGGCGGCGATTCCGGCGGTGGTGATTCCGATCGTGGCCGCCCGCGGGAACAACGGATCCACGCCGCCACAAGTGGGCAAGCCGACTGGCGGGTGCTCTGTGAATCCGCAGGGGCCGAGCTGCTGAAGACTCTGCTAGAACAAAGGCTTCGCACGGTTCAGTGCGAAGATTCCTCCGATGGAAGCGAGAAAGCCACATACACACCGCCGGATTTGGACTTGCGGTCTTTGCCGCCCCCGGCGGCAACCACGATAAATTGACGGCCATTGATGGAGTAGGTTGCAGGCGTCGCGTTGCCTGAAAACGGCAGCGTGGTTTCCCAAAGCAATGCGCCGGTGGAACTGTCGTAGGCGCGGAATTTCTTGTCGAAGTTGCTGGCGCCGATGAAAAGCAGTCCGCCTGCGGTGACCACAGGCCCGCCGTAATTCTCACTTCCCGTGTCGCGCACGCCTGCGGCGGCAAGTTCCGGATACTCGCCAAAGGGAATCTTCCAGAGATATTCGCCGGTATTCAGATTGATGGCATTGAGCGTGCCCCAAGGCGGTGCGATGGCGGGATAGCCCTCTGGGTCGAGGAAGCGGTTGTAGCCCATGAGGTGGTACTTCATCGCCGGCAACTGCGGGCCAGCGCTTACGTTTTCTTTGGACTGGCCGTTTGCCAGGAGATCCGCAATGGCGCTGGTTTGTTCGGACGTGAGATTGGGAAAGCCCGGCATGCGGCCCTTGCCCTTGTGAATGGTTGCTGCGATCTGGCTGAAGGTGAGGCGCGCGCCAACTCCCTCGAGCGACGGAAAGTCCGGCGGCGCGCCCTTGAGATCGTCGTGATGACAAACGCTGCACTGCGAACTGTAAAGCGCGCGCGTTCCGGTGGCGTCGGTGGCTGCGCCAAGAGCGGCATTCCAGGCCATCTCGTTGGAGTTGATATAGATGATGCCGGTTTGCGGATCAACCGCAGGGCCGCCCCACTCCGCCGCGCCATCGAAGCCGGGAAAGACGATGGTTTCTTTGCCGATGGAGAGCGGAACGAACTGGCCATCGCTGCGAAACATTTTGAAATTTTCGAGCGCCCAGCGGTGCGCTTCGGGCGTGCGCTGGGTGAGCATGTCTTCGCTGAGCCGCTGGCGCGCGAACGGCGCGGGCTTGGTTGGAAGCGACTGTTGTTTGGAGGCGACTTCGCCGGGGGCGGTGCTGGCCGGATAGGCTTTTGTTTCGAGCGGGAAAAGCGGTTCGCCGGTGGCGCGATTGAAGAGATAGACGAATCCCTGCTTGGAAGTTTGCGCGACCGCGTCGACGGGCTTACCCTCGCGTTGAACGGTGAGCAGCACGGGCGGCGAGGGAAAGTCGCGGTCCCAAATGTCGTGGTGCACAGCTTGGAAATGCCACAAGCGTTTGCCGGTGCGGGCATCAAGGGCGAGCAGGCAATTGGCGTAAAGGTCGTCGCCGACCCGATCCGTGCCGTAGAAATCGGAAGCCGCCGAGCCCGTCGGAACGTAGACCACGCCGCGAGCGGCGTCGAGCGTCATGCCGGTCCAGTTGTTGGCGGCGCCGCTGGTTTTCCAGGCGTCTTTCGGCCAAGTTTCATAGCCGGGTTCGCCCGGATGCGGGATCGTGTGGAAGGACCAGCGGAGTTTACCGGTGCGAACGTCGAAGGCGCGGACATCGCCTGGCGGCGCCGGCAGAGTTTCCGGCATACGGCCACCGACGATGATCAAATCCTCAAAGACAACGCCGGGGCTGGTGAGGTAGATGGAGTTGGCGGAGGCCGGTTCGCGGCCGAGGTTTTCGCGCAGGTCGATGCGGCCGTTGTCGCCAAAGGTTGGGACAGGCTTGCCGGTGGCGGCATCGAGCGCGTAGAGATAGTTGAGGACGCCGACCAGGATGCGGGCTTCGTTTCCGCCAGGCGATTTCCAAAAGGCCAGGCCGCGATCTGGCTGTGTGCCGACCATGCCGGAGTCGAACTTCCAGAGCAGTTTTCCGGTGGCGGCGTCGAGCGCGAAGATTTTTTGCATAGGCGTGATGCCGTAGAGGACGCCGTTCACGATGACCGGGCTGGTTTGCAGGCCACCCGGTTCGCCGGTGTCGAATTGCCAGGCCACTTGCAAGCGGCCGACATTTTCGCGATTGATCTGTGCCAACCGGGAGTAATGATCGTTTTCCGGCGTACCGCCATAGCGGGGCCAGTCGGTGAAAGGGGAAGCAGAGGAGAAATTCGCGGGTTGGGATTCTTGCGCACGCAAGGAAATAACCGCCGACGTGGCGGCAAGTACAACGACAAGCGCGGCGGCGGTCGAGTGTCGGGAGGGCACGTTTTTTCCTTGGCGCAAGAGCAAGCCGGTTACGTTCGGATCGAACGACAGGGAGTGTATCCCAGGCAGCGCCGGAATTCAGCCGGCGCTTCAGTAAAGAAGAGCCGCGGGCCGTGCAACGAAAAGCGGCGAAAAGCCGTCGAATCCACGTGGGGCCGGCAAGCCGCCGCGTTGTAAGCCCGCCGAAGAGTGACGTACACTGGGATTTTGGCCACCAGTATCCATTGTGAATCGTGAGGACTCCTTTGCGTAAATCGAAGCGCATTTTGACCGGAGCCGTCGTTCCGGCGTTGGTTTTTGTGATGGGAGCCGCGCTGCAGCCTATAGCAACGCATGCCGGGCCGCCCGACACGCCGCCGGTTGGAAAACCTTCGCCGCTCCTAGCAGCGATGCAGGCGGAGCTGGACCGTTCGTTCAAAAGTTACAGCACGCAGGATCCTGCGGCGTACTTTATCGGCTACACGATCACCGACACGCAGCGGGCCGAAGTTTCGGGCTCGAACGGGGCGCTGCTATCGAGCACAGAAAACCACAACCGCTGGCTGCAGGTTTCGGTGCGCACGGGCAGCTATACGTTGGACAACACGCATAAGGTAGGCGAACAGCGGATGCCAAGCGGCGGTCCCGGGACCGGCGTCCCGGTGGACAACGATGAGCAGATTGTGCGGCGGGCCATCTGGCTCGAAACTGATTCGCAATATCGCAACGCGGCGGAAGCGCTGATCAAGATTCGTTCGAGTAAGGAAGTGAAAGCCGACACCGCGGAAGGACGCGCGCCGGATTTTTCGCACGAGCAGGCGCACCAATCCATCGAACCAGAAGTGTCATTCACGCTGGACCGCAAGCCGTGGGAAGCAAAAGTGCGGGCATACACCAAAGCGTTTCGCGAGTCCTCGGATATTTTGAATTCGATCGTAACGTTTTCAGCGCTGGCGCAGAACTCTTACCTGACGAATTCGGAAGGCACGCAACTGCAGAGCGGCCAGATTCGTTACCGTCTGGAACTATTTATCCAGGGCAAAGCCACCGATGGAATGAACATCGAGCGTTATTACAACTTTGACTGGGTGGATCCGAAAGACGCGCCGAGCGATAAGGACGTGCAGGCGGCCAGCGCGACGCTGCGCAAAGAGATGGAAGGCCTGGTGAAAGCTCCGCTGAACGAGCCGAGCGTCGGTCCCGCTTTGTTGACGGGACGCGCCGCAGCGGTCTTCTTCCACGAAGTCTTTGGCCATCGTGCGGAAGGCCACCGGCAGAAAGATATTTCCGAAGGGCAGACGTTCGCGAAAAAAGTGGACGAGCAGATCCTGCCGGACTTTCTGAGCATTGTGGATGATCCGACGCTGAAGAAACTGAGCAGCGAAGATTTGCTTGGTTATTACCGCTTCGATGACGAAGGTGTCTCTTCGCACGAAGTGGTTCTGGTGGATCACGGCGTGTTGAAAAATTTTGAAATGTCGCGGTCGCCGCTGGTGGATTTTCCGCACTCCAACGGGCATGGACGGCGGCAGCTGGGCGCCACGCCGGTGTCGCGTCAGGGCAATCTGATTGTGAAAAGCAGCAAAGCCGTGACGAATGCGCAATTGCGAGGGCAGTTGATCGAGCTGATCAAGAAACAAAACAAACAATATGGATTGCTGATCGACGACATCGCCGGCGGATTCACGTTTACCGGCCGTGGACAACCGCAAGCGTTCCAAGTGCAGCCGCTGGTCGTTTATAAGGTTTACGCCGACGGAAGGCCCGACGAGCTCGTACGCGGCGTGGACATCGTCGGGACACCGCTGGCCGCATTGACAAAGATTGTGGCTACGGGGAATACGCCGGAAGTGTTCAACGGATACTGCGGGGCGGAGTCGGGCTCGGTTCCGGTTTCCGCAGCCTCGCCGGCGATTTTGACTTCGGAACTGGAAGTCCAGAAGAAACAGACGGACACGGACGCTCCGCCTATCCTGCCGCCGCCGGCGCATGACCTGAAGGCAACGCAAGCGGGAGGTGCGCGATGAAAATCACGTTGCGCCTTGGCGTTTTGTTTTTAGTTACGATGTGCGGTCTGGTTGAAACTTCGTTTGCGCAAGCGCCGGCCGACAACGACCACACGCTGCCAGCGATGCGCGACGAAATGGCACGCGCCAAGGCACGCCTGGAGTTGAAATTTCCCGGCACGAACGAGCCGGTGCGGCCGTACTACATCGAATATCGCTTGCTAGACCTGGAGGTGCGCGAGGTGGTGGCGCAGTTCGGCGCGCTGATGAACGGCGCGCACACGCGTAATCGCTTCATGAACGTGGAAGCGCGCGTGGGCAGCTACAAGCAGGACAGCTCCAATTTCATCAGCGACGAGGGATTCCGCGGGTTTATCGGCTCGACAGGATCGGTGGGCATAGATCGTGACTACGATTCGTTGCGGCAGGATTTGTGGATAGCCACCGACCAAGCGTTCAAGGAAGCGGTGGAAACCTATTCGCGCAAGCGCGCGTATTTGACCAGCCTGGCGCGGCAGTCGGACATCGACGACTTTTCCCAAGTGACTCCGGTAAAAAAAATCGAGCCGCTGGTCACGCCGGACTGGAGCAGCCGCAACTGGGAACAGGAGGCGCGAGAAACCTCAGCGGCGCTGCGAGCGTTTCCGGACATTCAGGAGTCGCGCGTGACCTATTACCTGGTCTATGCGACGGAGTATCTGTTGACCAGCGAGGGCACGGAAATTCGCACCAATCGCTGCTTCGCAGCGGTGGAAGCCGGCATGAACACACTGGCCAGAGACGGCATGGAATTGAACAATTATTATGCGTCGTACGCTCCGAAGCCTGCGGAACTAGCCGACGTTGAGACCGTAAAAAAAGCGCTGAACGTAAAGGGCAGCGAGTTGATGGCCATGCGCGCTTCGCCAACGGCGCTCGATTATACCGGCCCGGTGCTTTTTGAAGCGCGCGCCGCGGCTCCCCTCGTGGCGCAAGTGCTTGGGCCGGCGCTCAACGGCGCTCGTCCGCCGGTAGCGTTTCAGCCGGTGATGGAGCAGTTCCTGAGCAACATTGGAGGCCGCAGTGATTGGGTGAATCGCACCGGATCGCGCGTGCTGCCGAACAGCGTAACGGTGGTGGATGATCCTAGCGCGAAAGAGTTTCAGGGCAAGTCGCTGATCGGCGGTTACAGCGTAGACGATGAAGGCGTGAACGCGGAAAAAGTGACCGCGGTCGATGGCGGCGTCCTGAAAGAGCTGTTGATGTCTCGGCGTCCCGGGCCGGATTCGTTGAAGTCCAACGGCCACGGGCGTTCCGCTTTCTTGAATGATGCCAAGCCGACCATGAGCAATTTGTTCTTCAATGCGTCGGAAACTGCTCCAACGGCTGACCTGAAAAAGAAGTTCCTGGATATTTGCCGCGCCAACAAGCAGGAGTACTGCCTGGCCATAAAGGAGATGGACAATCCTGCGATCAGTTTGCTTCATCAGGATGACTTTAGTGAACTCCTGGCCAGCTACGGCGGCGGCGCCGGCAGCGGTGATCGTTTGCCGCTGCTGGTGTACCGCGTGTACCCTGCCGATGGACACGAAGAAATTATTCGCGGCGCCCGGATCACGGGATTGAATTCGCGTGTGTTGCGCAACGTCACGGCGATCGGAAACGATCCGTTTGTGTACAACTACATGCAGACGCAGGTGGCGGGCTTCGCCGGCACGGCGCTGGGAGCGTTTGGCTCGGCGCAGAACGGCTTGCCGGCCTCGGTAGTTGCTCCGTCGCTGCTCTTTGAAGAATTGGATATCCGCGGCGCACGAGGCGAGCCGAAGCGTCCCCCGCTTTTGCCCGCACCGGCGATGACCGCGAAGTAGCTCGCGAGTTCAGTTCGCTTGTCAGTCGTTTCTGATTTGCTGGTGGTCCAATGACCGATCTAACTCGACGCGGATTGATTTTCGGCGCTGCGGGACTCCTGACCGTGGGCATTTTTGCTGGCTTGGATCACGTGGCCAGTTCCAGCCTGTTACCGGAGAATGAGCCCGCAGATCCGAATTCCACCGTCGAGATTGTCCAGTTCGACGACCGCGGCAAACGGACGGGCAAAGTCCAGCTTCGCAGGATTCACAAGACGCGCGAAGAATGGCGCCAGATTTTGACGCCGCCGCAGTATGCGGTTACACGCCAGGCCGGGACGGAGATTCCCTACTCCGGCGAACTTGTGAACGAACATCGGCCTGGAATTTTTCGTTGCGCGGATTGCGGCACTGCGCTTTTCGATTCCAAAACGAAGTTCGAATCGGGAACCGGTTGGCCGAGCTTTTGGGAAGTGATCGCGGCGGAAAATATCCGCGAAAAGGATGACTTCAGCATGGGCATGCTACGCCGCGAGGTGAAATGCACGCTCTGCGACGCTCACCTCGGCCATGTCTTCGCCGATGGCCCCGATCCCACGGGCTTGCGTTATTGCATGAACTCCGCGGCGATGAAGTTCTCTCCCATGCCTGCAGTATGACCCTCCGCATTTCCTTGTCTCTAGAGTCACTTAAGGTAGTCTAGACGCGGCCATGGATGCCCTGTCCTTAAGCGAAACCCGAGAAAAACGGCATGCGGCGCTGCTGAGTGTTGGCTCGGCCCTGCTGCTTGTTTCGCTGAAAACTTTCCTGGTCGTTCGCACCGGCAGCCTTGGCGTGTTAAGCGAAGCGTTGCATTCCGGATTGGACCTGGTCGCAGCCATTATCACTTTCTTGTCCCTTCGCGTTGCTGATCGGCCCGCCGATGAACGCCATCCCTACGGTCACGGCAAGTTTGAGAACTTCTCCGCTTTCGTCGAGACCGGCCTGCTAGTGCTCACCGCGCTTTACGTCATTTACGAAGCCTTCGACCGCATGTTTTTTCGCAGTGTTCACGTCCAGCCCAGCTTGCTGGCTATTCTGGTGCTGCTAGGAGCGTTGGCGATTGACATCACTCGCGCCCGAAAACTTTCCCGAGTTGCGCAGAAATATTCGAGCGAAGCGCTCGAAGCCGACGCGCTGCATTTTTCCACCGACGTGTGGAGCACCATCGTCGTCATCGCCGGGATCGGCCTGGTATGGGCCGGCGACAAGTGGAATCTGCCCTGGATGATCTACGCAGATGCGCTCGCGGGCCTGGCCGTTGCCGGCGTGATCCTATGGGTTGGCTCACGGCTTGGTAGACGCACGCTGGACGCGCTGCTCGACGCCGTGCCCGAAGGACTGCAGGAAGAGATCGCTAAGGCGGTCCGGCAAATGGAAGGCGTGCTTTCGGTCGAGCGCGTGCGTTTGCGCCGCGCGGGCAATCGCTATTTTGTGGACGCCACGGTCAGCGTACCTCGCACGGCCAGTCTCGAGCAGGTCCACGCCTGGAGCGATGCCATTGAAGCCCGCGTCGGTGAAATTGTTCCCTCCGATGTAGTCGTTCACGCTGAACCGCGTGCGCCAAAAGGCGAACCGTTTTTCGATTCCATCCGCGCGGCAGCCCAGCGCATGGGACTGGCGATCCACGACCTTTCGGCACAGCAAAATAAAGGACAACTATTCGTCGAATTGCATCTTGAAGTTGACCCGCATCTCAGTCTCAAGGATGCGCACGCGCAGGCCACGCAACTGGAGGAGGCCATTCGCGATTTGCGCGCCGAACCGACGGAAGTTAATATCCATATCGAACCGCTGGGGACCGCGATAAGTTTGACCGAAGAGAGTGCCGCCGACCTGCGCGATTTGGGCCGGGCCATCGAAGCCTTCCTACATCAGTTATCCTCGGAATTCTATGAACTGCTGAACGCCCACAACGTACGCGTGCGGCAAGTGGAGCACCATATTCTCGCGTCTTGCCACTGCGCGATGCGCACCGAGCTGCCAATCACGCAGATACATGACGTCACCGCGGCGCTGGAAGACCGCGTAAAAGAAAGGTTCCCGCAGGTCTATCGCGTGACGATTCACCCGGAACCGCTCGAGGAGTAGCGCGGGGAAAGCGGTCGACTCACGACTGGTTCGCTTCGCGCGGACTTGCGCCGCAGCAACCCATGCGCGGCGAGCGCGATCACTGCCGGGAAGCACACTAGAACGTAGCGAGGCTCCGGCGTTTCCACAGTGGTTAGAAACACAGTCCGCAGCAGGACAAATAGCGCCAGCAACGTCACGGCGGCACGCGCTTCGGGCGCGAACCGCCAGAGACGTATTGCCCCCCACAGGCCGCACCCCAGGTAAAACAAATTGATGAAAAACAGCGACAGCGTGGCACACATATCCAAACGGTCCGTCTGCCACGTGTGTAGGAGCGGAAAGATCGATCCGGAAATCGGCAGCTGCTCAATGCGCGGCGTGAACCACATCGTGGCCATCCGCTGCAACGGAATCCACAAATAGGTTCGAAAAGGATGCCGGGCGGTGCGCGCACGCGCGATGGCTCCGAACTGCGCGTCCTGTTCCGGCGTCAGATTCGAATCCTGATTGTACTGTTCGAGAATTGCCGCCACGTGCTGCCGCTCTTCCGCCGAATCAAACGCGTGCGCCGGGATGTCGTCCATTTGAATGGTTTCGTCATTCATTTTCCACGAAACCAGAAAAACTTCGCGGAAACGATATAGCCACGTCTTTTCCCAGCTCATGAAGCCGATCGGAGCTCGTTCGCCGGGCAGCGTGGTGTAGCGGGGCGTCAACGGCTGAAATTCGTGCAGACTGATGGCGTTGCGGATAGTCCACGGCAACAGCACCAAAAAACATGCGAAACACGCCAGCGTAGCCGCACGCGCACCGCGCGCGGATTGTCCGCGGACTAGCGTCATCCACAGGATTACGGGCAGACAAGCAATCAGCAGCAAGGGCGACTCCGGACGAAACAGCGTCGCAAATCCGACACAAATTCCCCCCAGAAATGCATTCTTCAGGAATTCTGAACGGCGCGGAAATCTCCCCCATTTCAGCAATCCGCCGGTGGCCTGCTCCGGATTTATGATCGGCACCAGCGTGGTCAGCGCGAGCACAGTCCAAAAGATCGTGAATGTCTCGGTCAGAGAAACAGCAGTGTAGTTCGCCGTAAACGGGCAGAGCGCCGCCAGCCACAGGGCAATCAGGTACACCTTCGCGGTGTTTTCGTTGCGGCCCGAACACCGCGAAGCCAGCTCCGCGATAAAGACGCAGCAAGCTAGATCCAAAAACACTTGCCCGAGCATCACCCAGAACCGTGCGGGTTCTCCACTCAGGTTGGTAAATGCCTTAACCGCCGCCAAATAAGCGGGATAACCTGGCATGCGAATGTCCACCGGCGTTAGCACGCCATCCACGGTCATGCCATAGATGCTGTGCTTTACCCAGTTCAGCGTTAGCGTTTCATAGAGCGCGGTGTCGCCGGCCGAACTGGGCAGGCGCAACAAAAAGAACAATCGAAATAGGAATCCAGTAATCAGTGCGGTCAGGGGATGCGAGAAAACTCGCTTCATGGCTTGTTCGCATCTTACAATAGATGTACCCAATCCTGGCGGGCAGAAAAACGAAAGGAAGACAGGTCGGTTTTCTGCCTGAGTTGTCTAACGCAAAGCATGAAGGAACGCAGTCCCATATTTTATGATTCGCAGCGCGTGCGCTGGCGCCGCACACGCCGTGTAATGGAAGTCAGCGGAGCTTTGCTGACCCTGCTGCTGGTCTATTTCTTCTTCAATATAGCCGCCAGCGTCGAACTCCCCGCCGCGTTGGTGCCCGATTCTCGCTCGAACTACTACCGTGCGCTAAAGACCAAGACGAAAAACGGAAAGCTCATTCCAACCCGCGAGGGCCGCCACCGCCGCGTCGCCAACCTGGGCAAGCCGGTTCCCGCGAACTACGACCCGCTGCGCGCAGCCTTTTACGTGAGTTACGACGCCAACAGCCTGGCCACACTCCGGAAACACTATAAAGACCTCGACCTGGTGGTCCCGGAAGAACTGCGCGCCGTCACGGCCGATGGTGGCCTCACGGTCGTCGACTTCGAACGCTACCGAACCGTAAAAGTTTCTCCCGAAGAAGCTCTCTCCATCATTCGCGACGACAAGCTGCATCAGTGGATGCGCGCCGCCAACGTGGAAATCCCCATCATGGGGATGCTCAGCAACTATGACGGCCAGAATTGGAAAGTTGAAGAAATGGCGCAGATGCTCGGCAATCCCTCGGCACGCGCCAATCTGGTGCGCAATACCGTGCAGTTTGCCATTCAAGCTCGCGAAGCCGGCGTCGTCGTGGACTTTGAGGAAGTTCCTCAAAAAACCGAAAAACATTTGCAGGAATTCATCGGCGAACTCGCTCCGGCGCTGCATTCCGTCGGCCTGAAGCTGATGATTTCGCTGCCCGCTCAGGACGACACCTTCGACTACGCTTTTTACGGCAAACAATGCGACGCCGTGGTCATCATGAACTACGACCAGCACTGGCCCGCCGCCGAGCCCGGCCCCATCGCCGCGCAGGATTGGTTCGTCGAAAATCTGCACGACCTGCTCAAAGTGATCCCCGCGCAGAAAATGATCGTGGGCATCGCCAACTATGGCTACGACTGGCCCGAGCCCAGCAAAAAATCGCACCCCGTAGCGAAGGATCTCAGTGTTCAGGAAGCGCTGCTGCACGCCTACGAATCCGACGCTGAAGTCGAACTCGATCCCGCTTCGCTCAATCCGCACTACTCCTATTCCGACGAGAACGACCACACGCATCAGGTTTGGTTTCTTGACGCCCTCACCGCCTACAACCAGATGCGCGCCGCAGAACGCCTCGGCGTGCAGGGTACGGCTCTCTGGCGACTCGGCTCTTCGGACAGCTCACTCTGGAAAATCTGGGACGCCACGCGCCCGGACGACGCCATCCGCGAAAAATTAAAGGACGTCCCGCCCGGCCCCGACCTCATTCTCGAAGGCAACGGCGACATCTGGCGTATTGACGACAAGCCAAAGCGCGGCGTTCGCTCCTTCACGTACGACAAGTCCACCGATCTTTTCACCGCTGAACGCTACGACAGCTATCCGCTGTCCTACGAAATCGATCAGCTCGGCGCAGTCCAGAAAAAGCTCGCCATCTCCTTCGACGATGGCCCCGATCCACGCTGGACCCCGAAAATCCTCGACATCCTGAAAGAGAACAATGTTCCCGCGTCTTTTTTCGTGATCGGCGAAGAAGCCTCCAAATCTCCCGGCCTGCTCCGCCGCGAATACGCCGAAGGCCACTCTATCGGCAATCACACGTACACCCATCCGGTGTACGACGAAATCTCGACCACCCAATTGCGCTGGGAACTCAACCTTACGCAGCGCCTGATCGAAAGCACGCTCGGCGTAAAATCCATTCTCTTCCGCCCGCCCTATGGCATCGACCATCAGCCCGAATATGCCGAGGAAGTCGCCCAACTTCCCATCGCGCAGGACATGGGCTATCTCATTGTCGGCCAGAAGATCGACCCACACGACTGGCGCCAGCCTTATGGCAAACAAGTTCCCGCGCAAGAAATCATCGACGGCGTCATGCAGCAAGCGAGCGCCGGCAACATCATTCTTTTTCACGATGGTGGCGGTGATCGCAGCCAGACCGTCGCCGCTCTTCCCGTCATCATTGATCAGCTTCGCGCGCGTGGCTTTCAGTTTGTCTCTGTCCCTGAACTGATCAACAAAACGCGCGCCGAAGTCATGGTTCCGCTCACCGGCACGGAATGGCTGCAGGCCAAAGCCGACGGTTTCATCTTCGGCCTTTATCACTGGTTCACCCTCGGTATCGGCTGGGTGTTCATTCTCGGCATCGTGTTGGTCAGCGGCCGCGCTCTGGTCATCGGCATCCTCGCCCTCGTTGAAAAACTGCGCCCCGATCACGACCAGCCACCTGACCCGCTCCCAAGCGTCACCGTTCTCATCCCGGCCCACAACGAACAAGCTGTCATTGTCCAGACCATTACCTCCGTCTTGGCCTCGGACTACCCGGCGATGCATGTCATCGTCGTAAACGACGGTTCCACCGACGCCACCGGTACGCTGCTCGACGAAAATTTCAGCACGGAACCGCGCGTCCAGATCATCCATCAGGTTAATCGCGGCAAAGCTGCTGCGTTGAACAACGCCATGGCGCATGCGCAAACCGAAATTGTCGTCACCATCGACGCCGATACGGAAATCGAGCCTGACGCCATCCGCCAGTTGGTCCGCCATTTCTCCAATCCGAAAATTGGCGCCGTAGCCGGCAACGTCAAAGTCGGCAATCGCTCCCGCTGGCTCACCCGCTGGCAGGCTCTTGAATACATCACCAGCCAGAACATGGAAAAACGCGCCTTCGACTTGCTCAATTGCATCACCGTCGTCCCCGGCGCGCTCGGGGCCTGGCGCAAGCAAGCGATCGAAGCCGTTGGCGGCATCACCGCTGACACCGTCGCCGAAGACGCTGATCTCACGGTCGCCATCAGACGGCTCGGCTGGCGCATCACCTACGAAGAACGCGCCATCGCCTGGACCGAAGCCCCGGAAACTCCCAGCCAGCTCATTCGCCAGCGTTTCCGCTGGACCTTCGGCACTCTGCAGTCTTTCTGGAAGCACAGCAGCACGTTGTTCCGCCGCAGGTACGGCACGCTCGGCTGGATCGCCCTTCCCAACATTTTTATCTTTCAGCTCGTCCTACCGCTCATCTCGCCCATTATCGACCTGATGTTCCTCGGTTCCATCGCCCTCTGGGGACTCATGCAGCTGCATCTGTCGTGGATGCCCCAGATGAATTTCATTACCGCCAACCTCGAACGTTCCGTTCTTTTTTTCCTCGGCTTCCTGCTGATTGACGTCCTGACGTGCGTCGTTGCCTTCGCTCTCGAACGCGACGAAGACTGGACGCTGCTCATCCCCGTCTTGCTGCAACGCTTCTACTACCGCCAGCTCATGTACGTTGTTCTGTTCCGTTCCGTTAAAGAAGCGGTAAGCGGCCGCCCCGTCGGCTGGCGCGGCGTCGAGCCGGAACCTCCTCATGGTCCCCATGGCCCAACTCGGACTCCCGAAGTTGCTCACGCTCAAAGCTGACCGACGTCTCACTAGTTAGGGTGAGCTTGGCCCCCGCCGGGGCTCTACCGGGGTTCGGAGCGCTAGCTCCGACAGGTAGCCAAGAATGAACTGGGGCTAGCCTTTGAGGAATCGCTTGGCTCGGTGCGTTCTCCGTCGCCCGCTTAATACGACTTTTCGTAGAAAGCCGTTTGCGCTAGCATACCTTTTGCCAGTCCATCCCGCGGGAGGCTCCCATGTCCATCTCTTTCACCCTCAACGGAAAATCCCAATCCGTCGACGTCGATCCCCAGATGCCGCTGCTCTGGGTCCTTCGTGACACTCTCAACATGACCGGCACCAAGTTTGGTTGCGGCATGGCGCTCTGCGGCGCTTGTACCGTGCACATCAACGGAGAAGCTACGCGCTCCTGCATCACTCCAATCTCCGCCGTTGCCGGCAAGAAAATCACCACTATCGAAGGGCTTTCCGCAGACGGCAACCACCCCGTCCAGCAAGCTTGGATCGAAATTGACGTGCCTCAGTGCGGCTATTGCCAGTGCGGTCAGATCATGTCCGCCGCAGCACTCCTCACCAAAAAGCCCAACCCCACCGACGCCGACATTGACGATTTCATGAGCGGCAACATCTGCCGCTGCGGAACCTACCAGCGCATCCGCAAAGCCATTCATCGCGCCGCCGAAATTCATTCCGGTCACGCCAAGTCCGCCTAGTCCCGGGGTCGCACCGGCTTCCGCCTGTGCTACAGCTTCAGCGCAGCCACAGCATGATTCGTCTCACAAAAACCCGCTCCTTCGGTATCTTTGCTATTCCTATGGTCACGTGGTTTTCCAAATGTAGTCCCGAGGTGTCCCATGGCAACGCTTACTGTTGATCGCCGCTCATTCCTCAAAGCCGGAGCCGCCGCCGGAGCCGGACTCTGCATCGGCTTCCACATCCCTGCCTATGCCGCCGATGATCCCGCCCAGCAGCAGGAAAAGAAAACCCCCAATCCCTTCAACGCCTGGGTGCAAATCACTCCCGACAATCGCATCACGCTGCTCCTTGAAAAATCCGAGATGGGCCAGGGCATCATGACCGCCGTGCCCATGATCCTCGCCGAAGAACTTTGCGTGGATTGGAAGAACGTCGCCGTTCAGCAAGCGCCGACCGATCCCGACGTCTACAACCACGGTACCGGCGGCAGCGGCAGCATCGCCGGATGCTGGCTGCCCATGCGCCGCGCCGGAGCCGCCGCGCGCGAAATGCTCATTTCCGCCGCCGCGGCGCGCTGGGGCGTCAACACGAACACTTGCGTCGCCAAGAATGGCGGGGTGCTGCACGGTTCGCGCAACAATTTCCTCACCTACGGCGAACTTGCCAATGACGCCGCAAAACTCCCCATCCCCAACCTCAATACCGTTCCGCTCAAGAATTCCGACGATTTCACCATCGTCGGCAAGGCGACTCCACGTTTTGAAGCCGTCTCAAAAACCAACGGCAAGGCCATCTTCGGAATCGACTCGCGGGTTCCCGGAATGCAATATGCCGTCGTCGCACGCTGCCCGATTTTCGGTGGCAAGGTGAAGTCCTTCGACGCCGCAAAAGCCAAGGCTGTTCCTGGAGTCCGCGATGTTTTCCCGATCGAGCCCGTCTCAACTGGTGCGTTTAGTGCCGGCGGCATCGCCATCATCGCCGATAACTCCTGGGCCGCCATGCAGGGCCGCAAAGCTCTCGAAGTAAAATGGGACGAAGGCCCGAACGCCAGCGAATCTTCCGAGACGCTCCACAAACAATTCCTCGACAACGCGTCGAAGCCCGGCAAACCTTATCGCAATGACGGCGACGCCGATGCCGCTATCGCGTCGGCCTCCAAGAAAGTCGAAGCTAGCTACGAATTTCCCTTCGCCGCCCACGCCACCATGGAGCCGATGAACTGCACCGTGCACATACGCCCGGATTCCGCCGAGGCCTGGGTGCCGACGCAAGCTCCGCAATGGGCGCAGGACATCATTGCCGGTGTCAGCAAGCTTCCGAAAGACAAAATTAAAGTGAATACCACGCTGATGGGCGGCGGATTCGGGCGTCGCTACATGGCCGACTTCGTCATGGAAGCCGCGCAAATTTCGAAACAAACGGGCAAGCCGGTTATGGTTCTCTGGACCCGCGAAGACGACATGCAGCACGATTTCTATCGCCCCGCGTCCTACCACCACTTTTCCGGCGCCTTGAACAACCAGGGCAACATCGTCGCCTGGAAACACTTCCAGACCTCTACATCCATCGAAGCCATGTGGAATCCCAAGGGCAAGGAAGCTCCCGAGAAATCCGAATTCGCCACCGCCGTTTTCATTCCTTATCAGACGCCCAACTACCGCGTCGAATACACACTCGCCGAATCCGGCGTGCCCCGGGCCTGGTGGCGCTCCGTTGAGCATTCCACCAGCGGCTTCGTCGTCGAATGTTTCGTTGACGAGCTAGCTTCTGCCGCCGTCGCCGATCCGCTGGAGTTCCGTCTGCGCTCCATTGGCGCTGACCGCAAAGTCCCCGACTTCACGGATCCGAACGAAGGCAAGCCGCTCGACACCGCCCGTCTGAAGGGTGTGCTGAAATTAGCCGCCGAAAAAGCACAATGGGGTTCGCCGCTTCCGAAAGGGACGGCGCGCGGCATCGCCGGGTACTACTCCTTTAACACCTACACTGCCGCCGTCGCCGAAGTCAGCTTGAAAGACGGCATGCCCAGAGTGCATCGCTTGGTTTACGCCGTCGATTGCGGCCGCCCCGTTAATCCCGATGGCATCCGCGCGCAAGTGGAGGGTGCCGCGATCTACGGCCTCTCGGCCGCGCTCCACGACGCTATCACCATCAAAGGTGGCGCCGTAATGCAAACCAACTTCCACGAATACCAGATGCCGAGCATCGCTGAGACGCCGAAGACCGAAGTTCATATTGTGGAGAGCAAGGAAGAACCAACCGGCATCGGTGAACCGGGCTTGCCGGTCGTTGCCGCGTCGGTCTGCAACGCGGTCTACGTGCTCACTAAAAAACGCGTCCGCCGCCTACCCATCCGTCCTGGTGATCTAACAACTGCTTGAGCGATCGGATCAACTATTGTTGCCTCCTTAAGCGGTAGCCTAGGAGTAGTTGTCACCCTGCGGGTGACGCAGTGATCCAAGGGATCTCAACGTCCACCCTTGCTACGGTCGTCGTTTTGATGCATCGCATCGTCTTCCGGCGGATCACCGGGCGAAGGCGTCGCATCTCGTTCCACCCGGCTCTTCGCTTCCATCATGATCGTCGCTTCCCGCTTCCGCAGAGTCCCTTCTAGTCCCGTGATCGCCGCACCCAACAGCGATTTTTTCTTTACTTCCTCTTCAAACTCTTCCTCCGTCATCTCCTCGTAGCGGTCCTTACTCCCCATCATGTAAACCAGCGCCCCAAGCAACGCGCCCACCACTATCAGTCCCAATATCCATCCGGTCATGATCGCTTCCGTTCCAGTTTGTCCGCTGCTGCCGAATCCCCTATTCTGTACCAGCAAATCGCTTTCCAACCAGAATGTCACTTCCATTTCTTCCCGAAATTCTTGCCTTCCTATCCTTGGCTATCTGGCTGGTCCTTTTTTTCCTGTGGGGCAACTTTTGGCGCATTTGGGAATACGACGCTGATCGTTTCGCCACGCCCGCGCCACAACACTGGCCGCGCGTCACAGCCGTCATTCCGGCACGCAACGAAGCATCCCTTATCGCCGACGTCGTCGCGGCGCTTGCGTGCCAAGACTACGCCGGCGAATTCTCCGCGATCATCGTGGACGACCACAGTAACGACCCGACAGCCGAGTTCGCCCGGAAAGCCGCCCTCGAATCAGGCGCTGCTGCTCGCTTCCAGATCATCCCGGCCCCTGAACTCGCTCCCGGCTGGACCGGCAAGCTGTGGGCTCTCAACTCTGGCGTTGGCGTAGCCGCAGCCGAAAATCCCTCAAACGAATTCCTTTGGTTCACCGACGCCGATGTCGTCCACGCACCCGACACTCTCGGCCGCCTGGTCTCCCGCGCCGAACGCGACCATCTCGACCTTACATCGCTTATGGTTCTTCTTGAATCGCGCACGTTGGCCGAACGCCTCCTCATCCCCGCCTTCCTCTATTTTTTTCTGATGCTATATCCGCCTAGCTGGATTGCCCGCCGGTCCGCTAAAACCGCCGGCGCCGCCGGAGGATGCATCCTTCTTCGCCGCTCCGCTCTTGAGCGCATCGGCGGCCTCGGCGCCATCCGCAACGAAATCATCGACGACTGTTCCCTCGCCCTTGCCGTCAAACGCGCTGGCGGACAAATCTGGATGGGCCTCACCCGCCATAGCCGCAGCCTCCGCGGCTACTCTGGCTTTTCCGAGATTCGCGACATGGTCGCTCGTACTGCCTTCACCCAGCTGCGTTACTCCGCGCTGCAACTTCTTGGCACCCTCATCGGCCTCACCATCACTTTCCTGGTTCCCGTCGCGCTCACCTTTGCGCCTAGCCCGCGCATTTGGCTCCCTGCTCTCCTCGCCTGGTGTTTTATGACCGCATCCTTTCTTCCAACGGTCACGTTTTATCGCTTGTCGCCGCTGTGGTCGCCACTGCTCCCGCTCTCCGCGCTCTTCTACTCCTACGCAACACTTCTCTCCGCAGTCCGCCACTGGCAAGGCCGCGGCGGCCAATGGAAAGGCCGCTCCCAAGGCAAAACTTCTGGCTAGTTCTGAGTGGTGTCCCCCCTATCGTAGGGCCTCCGAGTTTTCTTTTGCTGTGACTTAGTGTATTTATGACCGGGGCGCGGTTACGAACCGTCTCCATCGGGGCCGGGAATCGTTGTTACGCACCCGCAACTTGATTGAATTCAAGTTCACCCAAACAGCAACCGGCAATCCGGGCTCGCGGATCATCCGCCGATAGCCGAATAGATCTCGATTTTTTTAGCTGTGTGCAGCCGTCCGGGCTCCGGCCCTACGTCTTGGCAGCCTTCGCAATTTTCTGATAGTCTGACTCTTGGTAGTGGGCTGCATCCCGTTGGCCGCTTTGGCGGCCACCTTTCACAAAGTTAGGGAGCGGCACCGGAGCCCAGCATGAGCGTTCCGTCCAAGTTCAGCGACGGCAAGATCACCGTGCCCTCGCTGCTGCAGCGCAAATCCCTTCGGCCCGAAGACGCCACCAAGATTACGTGTCTCACCGCGTACGACTATCCGACGGCGCGCCTTCTCGATGAAGCCGGCGTCGAACTCTTGCTGGTCGGCGATTCGCTGGGCATGGTCATGCTCGGCCACGAGACCACCCTGCCGGTCACCGTCGAGGAAATGCTTCACCACACCCGCGCCGTCCGCAGAGGAACCAAGCGCGCTCTTGTCGTAGCCGACATGCCGTTCGGCAGCTATCACTCCGATCTCGGCGAATCGGTCCGCAACGCCGTACGTTTCGTCAAAGAAGCCGGCGCCGAAGCCGTGAAAGTTGAAGGCGGCGAACGCCGACTCGAACTCATCGCGCGGCTCACCGAATCGGAAATTCCCGTGATGGGCCACGTCGGCCTCACGCCGCAATCGCTGCACGCCATGGGCGGCTTCAAGGTGCAAGGCAAGACTCCCGACGCCGCCGAACAGCTCGTCCGTGATGCGCGTGCGGTCGAAGCCGCCGGTGCTTTCGCGATTGTCCTCGAAGGCATCCCTCGCGAACTCGCCGCCCTCATCACGCGTGAATTGCGCATTCCCACCATCGGCATCGGTGCCGGACCCGAATGCGACGGCCAGATCCTGGTCATCCACGATCTGCTCGGCCTCAGCTTCAGCCCGCTGCCCAAGTTCGCGCGACAGTACGCCAATCTCAGTGAAATTATCTCCAGCACCGTCCGCGAATATTGCACCGACGTCCGTCGCGGCAGTTTCCCTTCCGACTCCGAGTCCTATCACATGCCCGAACCGCGCTCAGCTCGCAAGGAAATCAACTTCGACGTCGAACTCACCGACTAACCGCATGTTTATGTTCCGCATCACAAATTTGTCATTCCCAGCGGAGTCTGCGAAGCGAGGAATCCGCTTTTTGGTTTCTGGCTGCCGTGCACCGAGGAATCCATGAACCCTGAACTCACTCGCCAACTCTTCGACTACAACGCCTGGGCCAACAATCGCGCTCTAGAAGCCGCGGCACAACTCCCCGATGAACAATTCACCAAGCCGCTGGGCTCCAGCTTTTCTTCCGTGCGCGACACACTGGTCCACATCTGTGGCGCCGAATGGATCTGGCTCGAACGTTTTTTGGGTAATTCGCCGTCTTCCATTCCCAACAATTCCAGCATCCAGACTGTCGCTGCGTTGCGCGAACACTGGAATCCGCAAGCCGAAAAACTGCTGGCTTTCGCCCACGGCGTCACACAAGCGGATCTTGATCGCGTCTTCGAATACAAAACCCTCAACTTCGGCATCTACAAAAATCCACTGTGGCAATCGCTGCAGCACCTGGCCAATCACGGCACTTATCACCGCGGGCAAGTCGCCACCATGATTCGCCAACTCGGTGCCAAACCCATCCTCACCGATCTCATGCATTTCTACCGTGAACGCTCCACCGCCGCCTCCGCATGATCCGATTCCGCCTCTGCTAGAATCAGCGCCGATGGAAATCATTCGCACCATTTCCTGGATGAAGCAGGTCGCGCGCCAGGCCCGCGCTGAAAACCACGTCATCGGCATGGTGCCTACGATGGGTGCCCTGCACGAAGGCCATTTGTCGCTGCTGCGCCGAGCCAAATCCGATTGTTCCAAAGTGTTTGCTTCCATCTTTGTGAATCCCACGCAGTTCGGACCCAACGAAGATCTCTCCAAATATCCGCGGACGTTTGAATCCGACGTCGCAAAACTCGAGGCCGCCGCAGTGGATGTCTTGTTCGCTCCCGACCCAAGGGAAATGTACCCGGCGAGATTCACGACGTACGTCACCGTGGAAGGACTGAGCGAGCGGCTAGAAGGGCGGTCGCGGCCGGGACATTTTCGCGGCGTTGCGACCGTGGTGCTTAAACTCTTCGAGATTGCGCAGCCGCACGTTGCGTTTTTCGGAAGAAAAGACGCGCAGCAGGCTCGCATCTTGCAGCGTATGTTGCAGGACCTGAATTCCGACGTGGAGATTGAGCTGTGCCCTATCGTGCGCGAGCCGGACGGACTGGCGCTGTCTTCGCGCAACGCGTACCTGAATCCAGAGGAACGCCGCGCAGCGACTGTGCTCCATCATGCGCTGCAAGCCGCGTCCCGCGAAATCGCGGCGAACAATCGCGACGCCCGCACCTTACAAGACGCCGTGCGGGAGGTGCTGGCTCAGGAAAAGCTCGCTCGCGTGGACTACGTGGAAGTGGCGGATGCGGATTCGTTTGAGCCAGTAGCACGCATCGGCGCGCGTCCTACGTATGTTCTATTGGCCGTTTTTGTTGGCAAGACCCGTCTGATTGACAACCTGCTGATTGAATCGGCGCCCGACTCGGGTGACCTTCGCGGCTCACTCTAGACTGACTCCTTCACTTTGCTCAGCACTTCGGCGGCGTGACCTTTGGCTTTGGCGGGATCCCAGATGTGTTCGATTTTGCCGTCGGCGCCGATAAGGAACGTGCTGCGGACGGTGCCGGGGAAGATGCGGCCCATGAACTTCTTGGGGCGCCACACACCGTAGGCTTCGATCATCTTGCGAGTAGGATCGCCGACCAGCGAAAAATTCAGCTTCTGTTTAGTCTTGAATTTAGCCAGTGCCGCTTCGGGATCGGGGCTGGCGCCTAGGATCACTGTGTTCAGCTTGTCGAAGTCTTTCTTTGCGTCACGAAACTCGGACGCTTCGGTGGTTCAACCGGGAGTATTGGCTTTGGGAAAGAAAAACAGCACAACGAGCTTGCCGTGGAAATCGTGCAGAGAAATATCGCTGCCAGCGTCGCTCTTGAGCGTGAAGTCCGGCGCTTTTTGTCCAATTTTCAGCATGGTTTCGTCCTCGCCGCAACAGTCCACAGAGAAGCCAAAAGCGTCCTCAGAACGGCGGCCGCTACCCTAGCCGAGCAACTTCTTTAGCACGTCGTTGACGGCTTGGGGATTGGCTTGACCGCGGGTTCCTTTCATCACCTGGCCCACAAAAAACTTAAAGACGCCTTCGTTGCCGGACTTGTACTTGGCGACGTTGTCTGGGTTTTTCTCGATGACTTCGCGGGCCATCTGTTCGAGCGAATCGCTACTGACTTGCGCGCCGAGTCCTTCGGCTTCGACGATTTGCGCGGCGCTGCGGCCATCCTCAAACATTTTGGCGAAAACCTTCTTGGCCACGGCCCCGGTGATTTTTCCGCCTTCGACCAGTAGAATCAATTCGGCGAGACCTTTCGGCGAAACAGGGCTCGCGGTAATTTCCTTGCCGCTATCGTTGAGCCGGCGGAGCAGTTCAGTCTGCATCCAGTTGGCCGCAGCTTTGCCGGGCGCGCCGGCCTTGACTGTTTCTTCAAAAAAATGTGCCAGATCGGTCGAATCCGTCAGCACACCGGCGTCGTAGAGAGTCACCCCGTAGCTCGCAACGAAACGGTCGCGCTTCGCCGCGGGAAGCTCCGGCAGTGCGCTGCGCACCGTTTCGCGCCACGCCGGGCTGACGTGCACGGGAAGCAGATCCGGTTCCGGGAAGTAGCGGTAGTCGTGCGCTTTTTCTTTCGAGCGCATGGACACGGTATAGCCTTCGGCCTGGTGCCAAAGCCGCGTTTCTTGAACGATCTTGCCGCCGCTTTCGATCACGCCGATGTGGCGTTCGATTTCATGCTCCAGCGCTTTGACCAAGAAGCGAAAGGAATTGAGGTTTTTGACTTCCACCTTGGTGCCGAATTCCTTCGCGCCTTTCAGTCGCACGCTCACGTTAGCGTCGCAGCGGAGTGAACCCTCTTCCATGTTGCAGTCGCTCACGCCGGTGTAGAGCATGATCTGGCGCAATGTGGTGAGGTACGCATAGGCTTCTTCGGGCGCACGCATGTCGGGTTCGCTGACGATTTCGGCGAGAGGCGTGCCGCAGCGGTTGTAGTCCACATAGCCTTTGGTGGCCGAATCCTTGAACCCTTCGTGCAGGTTTTTTGCGGCGTCTTCTTCCAGATGTAAGCGAGTGATGCCAATGCGCTTTTTTGCGCCGGCGACTTCGATATCAATGTGGCCGTCGGTTGCGAGCGGCAGCTCGTACTGCGAGATTTGATAGCCCTTGGGCAGGTCAGGATAGAAATAATTCTTCCGCGCGAAGCGGGAATGTTCGTGCACCGTACAGTTCAAGGCTAGCGCTGCTTGCATTCCGAGTTCGACGGCACGCTTGTTCAAGACTGGCAGAGTGCCGGGCAGGCCGAGACAAACCGGGCAGGTGTTGGCGTTGGGCGCATCGCCAAATTGCGTGGAGCAGCCGCAAAAGATCTTGGTTTTGGTCAGAAGCTGGACGTGGACTTCGAGGCCGATGACCACCTCGTATTTCGTCATGACTTCCGGCGCGATTCCCATTTCTGCGGCGTTCCTGGTCATAGTGTCGCCAGATTATAGCACTCCGCTCGAAGCGTATTCCCGCTGCGCTGGCGTTGCGGGAGGTGGCGAAGGGTGACAGAGCAGGGGGTGCCCACCCAGGGTGTACTTTTCCTAAGTGCGCCAAATAAAGGACTTATCGGTTCAAGCTATTGAGGAGTCACCGGCGGGTTACCAAAATGGGTGGCAAAAAGAATTTCGGGCGATCTTGCCAAAGCGGCTACAGCTAGAGCGAGAGTTCCCCCAAAGGAAGCCTGCCATATACTTCCAGGTTAGCGTCTCACAATTTAATAAATGAACCTAAAGAAATGGTTCAAGATTGGCCGGTTCGGACACCGTGCGCGGCATTGCGAAATGGAAAGAGCGCTATTCCTGACGGTTTATCGCTCCATGAGCGCCGTGGAGTGACAGAAGAGTGGCGATCTTGGCTCGGGTGGAGCGAGGGACGTTTGCTATTCTGTTGAAATGCGACTCGTACTCATTCTTTTTCTATTGACCGGTTCCGTTTCAGCGCAAACTCCACTGCAGAATGAAATTCGCAAAATTGCCACGGATGCTCACGGGAAGGTGGCGGTGGCTTGTTCGCTGCCGGGAGCTAGTTTGAACTGCGATATGGAGGCGCATGCGAGGCCGCCGATGCAGTCGGTCTTCAAGCTACCACTGGCGGTGTACGCGCTGCACCTGGTCGAAGAGGGGGAATTCACCCTGGATCAGCCGATACGATTTCTGCCGAGCGACCGGATCCTGCCGGAAACGTACAGTCCGTTGCAGGACAAATATCCGAACGGCGATGTGGATGTGCCGTTGCGCGAGTTGCTGCGATTGGCGGCGTCGCTGAGCGATAACGCAGCCGCTGACACCGTGCTGCGGGTGGCGGGTGGACCGGCTCAAGTGGATGCATACATAAAATCGCTGGGCGTGCAGGGTTTTCATCTGGAAGATGGTGAGCACGTGTTGCATCGCGATGTGTCGGCGCAATACCGGAATTGGTTCGAGGCAGCGGGCGCGGTGCAACTTCTTCGCCGCTTGAGCGACAAATCGCCGCTGACAGCCGAGCACACAGAGCTGTTGTTGGGCTGGATGAAGGATTCGCCAACCGGCGCGCGTCGTATGAAGGCTGGGCTTCCGGCGGGGACCATCGTGATGCACAAGACAGGCACGTCGGGAGTGAAAGACGGAGTGGCATCGGCGACCAACGACATCGGGCTGATTACGCTTCCAGATGGGCGGCGGCTGGCGCTGGCGGTTTTCGTAACTGACTCCAAAGCCGATGAAGCGACGCGAGACGCTGTGATTGCCAGCATCGCAAAGGCTGCCTATTGGGCTGCCAGTCACGCGCGCTGATTCGACGACGTTTTCAGATTGCGCTCCGGGCAGAAGTAAGCCGCGATGGCGTTGCGGGCGGTCATGGTCAGGTTCTTGGGAACGCCGCCAGGAGCGAACCATTTCACCTCTTCCGTCTTTTCGGGTTCGCAATTTCGGGCTTCCCCGCTTATCACTCGCCCCAAGTAAGCCGGCGCGACCCAATGTTGCCCTTCGTCTGGGAGAACATGGTCGGTCACGCATAAGAGCCGGATCAATTCAACGTCGACTCCGGCTTCTTCGCGAGCTTCGCGCACGGCGCATTGTTCCAAGTTCTCCAGGAAATCCACTTTTCCGCCCACAATGCTCCAGCAGCCTGCTTCGGGTGCGCGTTTGCGCAAGGTCAGGAGAACGCGGTTTCGCGAATCGATCAGAAGGACGCCGACGCCGACGCGCGGGACTTCTCGTAAAACTTCGCAAGGTGGGCGTGCTTCGCCTGATGTCTCACAAGTCATAAGCTCCGTCCTTCTCGACCGAGGCCGCCGGTGCCAAGAATTTTTCCGCGAGGGCATAGCCGCCGAAGAGGATGGCGGCATATAGCAAGTCGCCGGCGAGGGTGTTAGAGAAGTATGGGATACCGGAGGTGAAGCAGGCGACGAGGCCGGCCGAAGTTCTCGGATAGAAATCGCTGAAAGCCCAGACGGCGAAATTGGTAACAACGAAGAATTGCAGGGCGCCGAGGAAAACGGCGCCGCCGATACGGGCAAGAGTTCGTGATTGGGCGACCCAACGGCCGATGGCGACGCTGAAGGCAAAACTCGCATAGACGATGAACATGAGTTTGTAGAGGCCCACGAAAAGATCGCCGGCGAACAGAGCAGTGAGCGGGAGGAAGAAGGCCACCCAGCGGTTGCGGAAAAGCGAGCCGGCAAATATGGCCATGGCGCCGATGGGTGTGAAGTTTAACGGATGCGGGAGGATGCGAAGGGCGGCAGCGACGAAGATCATCAAAGCCGCGATGAGAAATCGCAAGAGATAGAGATGACGATCATTATTTTCATTTTCGGACTTCATAGTGTTTGCTCCTCCAAATCACAAAACGTAAAACCGTCGCGATCGACAACTTCACCGCGCTGCACTCCGATGCTCCTGTTGAATATCGGCCCGGCGAAAACGAAGGTGTGGAATTCGCCGTTTTCGCCGCAAGGGTCGACGTCTTCGGGAAGGCTGGCGAAGAACTCCGGAGTCAGTTCACGGCCAGCGAAGCTGCGGTCGAGTTTTTTGGGGTCGATGCAGACAGCGATGGCGCGAAAACCGAGCGTACAGAATTCGCGAGCGAGTTCGCGCGTATCGCGTTTCCAGATGGGGAAGGTGGCCTGCATATCGAGGCGGGCGAGGTTGCGTTCGCGGTACTCGCGGAGGTCTGCTAGGAAGATGTCGCCGAAGGCGACGGTGCGGACGCCTTCGGCAAGCTGCGCACGGAGAGCCTGCTCCATGCGCGATTCGTAAACAGGATTGACGCAATGCGGCGGAATGCGGACTTCGCAGAGCGGCAGGCCCAAAGCTTCGGCTTGTCGGAGGAGCAGGCTGCGGCGGACGCCGTGCATGCTGATGCGGTCGTAGTCATCGGTGACGGTAGTGAGCAGGCTGGTGACGCGCACGTCCGCGCGCCGCCGGAGCGCATGCAACGCGAGAGCACTGTCCTTGCCGCCGCTCCAGCAGAAGAGCACCGGGGTTGGTGCGTGTGATGAATGGAACCGCACTAAGGTTGATTGCATGCGCTCGAGGCCTTTGCTGTTTGGCATCCTGCCGAGATTGGGTGCAGCGGTGCTTTCGCGACGGTACAGCGCCGAGACGCCCACCCGCCGAAGAAAGTAGGCGGCCGCTACATTGTTCCGCCGAAGCGGTAGCTCATGCCGATGCGGAGTTCGCGGCCGAGAGCCGGGTAGCCGAGAGCATCCTGATAGGACTTATCGAGGAGATTGGCCGCGCGGAGATAGGCGGAGACGCCGTGAGCGATCTGGTAGGTGGTAGCGAGATCGAAACGGGCATAACCGGGCGTGCGATCGAAGCCGAGACCGAGGAAGTCGCTGTCGGTGCGCGGGCCGGAGAAGTAGCCGGAAAGAACCGCGCCGAGACGCCGCCAGTTGGCGAACGCGGTAAGCGATCCGGAATTTACGGGGCGGCGAATGAGGCGATTGCCGGGAAGTTGCGCCGGATCGAAAACGTTGGGTGCCGCGAGGACCAGGCTGTCGTCATAGGTGTAGTTGCCGTCGAGGCGAAGCCAGCGCGCCGCGCGCCACTCGGCGGCGATGTTCGTGCCGCGTGCCCGCGAGCGGTCGGTGTTGAAAAAGTAGCCAAAGCTTGGCGGGGTGCCGGGCGGAACGACGACGCCGCAGGAGTTGCCGGTATCAGGAGGCGCGAGGGGAGTGCAGAAAGCGAAGCTGATCATGTTGTAGAAGCGACTGGAAAAATATTCACCGGTGATGCGTACGCGATCGCCCGAAAGTTTTTGATCGAGGCCGATGATCCATGTCTTGCTGGATTCGGGTTTGAGGTTAGGGTTGCCAAGGTCGCCGAACTGATCGTCGAAAAGCTGATCGAAGCGCGGCTCCTTGATGCCCTGGCCGTAGAAGGCGCGCAGCCGGGTTTCGCCCCAGAAGCCACGGCCCTGCAGGAGGGCAAGAGAAGCGCCGGCGCGCGGGACAACACGCGTGCCGAAATAGCCGTTGGCTTCCGCGCGTGCACCTAAATTGAGCGAAGCGCGCGGGTGCGGCGAGTAACGAAAATCGAGAAACCCGGCCTGATTGTTGCGGCGGACGTGCCCTTGCGCCAGAAATGGAATGGAGGCGTTTTCGACTTCGTACTGGTAACCGGCGGTGGCGGCGAAATTTTCGAGCAGATAGCTGGACTGAGCATTGAGGCTGGCGCGGTTGTACTGGTAGTGGCTGCCTGGGTCGGTGAAGTCACAAAATTCGGCAGTAGCGATGGCCGCGGGATTGGATTGCGGGCAGAAAGCCAAGGGGTCGGTGGCGTAAAAGCTTTGCACGGGATTGGCGGTGAACTGGCGATTGTAGGATTCGGCGCCCATGAGCTGGTGATGCCAGTGTTTGCCGGTGGCGAAATCCCAGCGGGCGTTGGAGCTGAAGAAATGGTAGTCGGTGTGGGCATCGGGATTCGGAGGTTCGAGCAGAGTTTGTCCCGGAGTCTGCGCGTTGCTGGTGTTGTTGCGCAGCGTGAGGCGGAGTTGATTTTCTTCGCCGAGACGATAGCCAAAATTGCCAGAGAGCGTGCGGTTGATGAAAGCATTGATATCCTGAGGCCCGTTGGTGGAGAAATAGGAGGCTGCTCCAGAGTAATCGAAGTTAGAGAGGAGGCCGCTGATCTGCGCGCCGCCGCGGCCGGTAGAAAAGTTTCCGCCGTCGGCGAAGACCAAAACTTCGGGAATGCGCGTGGTACCGCGATGGGTGAAGACCTGGATCACGCCGGAGACGGCGTCGGAGCCGTAGATGGCCGATTCGGCGCCGCGCACGACTTCGACTTTGTCCACGTTGTCGAGCGTGAAGTTGGCAAAGTCCACCGCGTTACCCGGCTCGTTAACGGGAGTGCCGTCGACGAGCACTTTGGTGTAGGCAGAGTTGCCGCCATTGAGAAAAACCGAAGCGGAGCCGCCCGTCGGCCCGGTGCGGCCGAAGGCGATACCGGGCGATGTGAGCAGCGCGTCGGGCAGAGTAACGGCGAGGCGAGCGTTGATGTCTTGGCGAGTGATGACGTCGACCGGGGCGGTGGTTTCCTGGAGCTGCCGAGGCTGGGCTTCCGCAGTGACGACGACGCTCGACGAAAGGCGTTCCAAATCGAGGCGGAGGTCCAGCACGCGCGGCGAATTCGCGACGCTGACCTCGAGATCGAATTCGCGCGTGGCGAAAGGTTTGCGCTGGAACACCACGTGATACGTGCCCGGCGGGAGAGTGAGTGTGTAGGCGCCGTCGGTCGAGCTGGTGGCCTTCCAAAGGTGCGACTGCGGATCGTCGGCCAGTTGCGCGACGACCTGAACACCGCCCACACCGGCACCACTGGCGTCGAGCAAAGTGCCTTTCAGCTGTGCATCGGATGAAGAAGACTGCGCTGAAGCGATTGCGGTGGTGTTGAAAAGAATCAGAGAAGCGAGAACGCCAAGCAGAAAAGTTTTCATTGGTCTCCTCCGCTCCCTCACGCGCGGGAGTTGAAGGCTGTTCCCATTTCCGCCGATGGTCTGGCGAAACAGGACTGCGGACCTCGCCGGTCTCCTGGCTTGGCGGCGGTGCTGCAAGCTGCCTTCCCGCTTTGCGCGCTGGTCGTGATACGCGCTTGAACAGTGGCGTTTTTTGCTCAGGGTTGGTAACCGCAACCCTGAAACCCGCTTGCGAATTCCGCTTTACAGTCGCGCGGCGGCGACGGCTGGCTCTGGCAAAGGCAGTGGCATTCAGCTGCTGCTAAACAGAGCTCCGTCTTCCCGTGCACGAAGTCCGCGATGATTGTGGAGGGGCAAAGCCCGCTATGGGTTACATGAATCGCGGCAAACACCACCGCGAAAAAACCGAGCCGGCGTGAAACAGGTTCGCCAAGACCCGATGATGCCGGACGGAAGCCCGGCGCTGCACAAAAACCTTCCCAACCGCTGTTACGATCCAGGCAAAATGCTCACCCGAGGGCGCCCGGACGCGCCGGTTTCCACGGTGAGTTGTGTCTGGAAAACCTGTTCGAGCAAATCGCGCTGATAGACGCTGGCGGGCGAGCCTACCCGCAGGGCCTTGCCCTTCTGCAGCAGTACGACCTGGTCGGCGTATTCGCCGGCGAGGTTGAGTTCGTGCGTGACCACGACGACGGTGTAGCGATTTTCGGCAGCGAGGCGGCGCAAGGTTTCCAGCAGGTCGACCTGCGCGCCGATGTCGAGATGCAAGGTCGGTTCGTCGAGAAGAAGGAGGAGTGGCTGCTGTGCCAGCGCGCGGGCAAGAATGACGCGCTGCTTTTCGCCGCCGGAGATCTGGTCCATCCAACGATCACTCAAATGTTCGGCGCCGACTTGAGCCAGGGCGTTTTGCGCAATGGCGACATCCTCGCCGGATTCAAAGCGCAACGATTTGCCGTAAGGGTGGCGGCCTTGCAGGACAAATTCCCACGCTTTCGAAGGAAAGAGCAGCTGGCTTTCCTGCTGGACCATGGCGATGCGCTGGCCGCGCGTACGCGGTTCGAATTGGTGGGTGACGAAGCCGTTCAGAAGAACGCGGCCAGAAAGAGGCGGCAGCGCACCGGAAATGATTTCGAGCAGCGTGGATTTGCCGCTGGCGTTGGGGCCGAGGACGGCGACGACTTCGCCGGCTCTGGCCTGGAAGCTGGTGGCTTCGAGCGTGAAGACAGGAGCTTGCTGAGGATTGGGCGCGTAAGCGTAGCTGACTTGCTCGACGCTGAGGCGTGGATCGTTCGCATTGCGGGCCGCTTCTCCGGCGACGCGGTTGCCAGATTTTACGGCGGAAGTCATGCGAACCTCCGGCGCAACAGATAGATGAACAGCGGCGCGCCAGCGATGGCCGTGATGGCGCCAACCGGAAGCTCGCTAGGGGCAGCGATGGTGCGCGCGAGGATGTCGGCAATGACCACGGCGATCGCGCCGCCGAATGCTGACGCGGGGATCAGAATGCGGTGATCGGAACCATAAATCATGCGCATGACGTGCGGGATGAGCAAGCCGACGTAGCCGATGGCACCGCTGACGGAGACGGCCAGTCCGGTGAGAGCGGAGGCAGCGATGTAAACGATGAGGCGCACGCGGCGGACGTCGACTCCCAAATGCATGGCTTCTTTTTCGCCGGAGAGGAGAAGGTTGAGGTCGGACGCGGTGGTGTAGATGACGACTGCGGCTACCGCGAAACCGACGCGCAGGACCCAGGCGAGCGGCTGGGAAGGCACGGAAGAAAGGTCGCCCATGAGCCAATAGGCCATGCCGCGAAAGTTGCTGGTCGGAAGCGTGGTGAGCAAGAGAACGATCAACGCGGAAAGCAGCGATGCGGTGATCACTCCGCCGAGCAGGAGGGTATTGCTGTCAATGCGGCCATCGCGACGGCCCAGGAAATAAACGGCGGCGATGGCGATGGTGGCGCCGAGAAATCCACCGAGTGGCGTGAAGACGGCGGCAATTTCCGGAGTGAGCGCGAGATGGGGCTCGGCCAGGAGAGCAAGAATCGCACCGACGGCAGCACCGCTTGAAACGCCCAGGACATAGGGGTCGGCGAGCGGGTTGCGCAGAAGTGCCTGGAAACTGGTGCCGGCAATGGACAGAGCGGCTCCGACAAAGGCGCCCAGCAGAATACGCGGGAGCCGCAAATTCAGGATGAGGCTGTACTCGGTGGAAATGTCGCTGGTCTTACCGAGAAAAACGCGGAGGAGATTGCGGCCGAGTCCATAGAGCGAAACGTGAATTGCGCCAAATTTGAGCGCCAGAACCATCACGCAAAAGAGAATGATCGCCAGGATCAGACATTGCAGGAGAAGGCGGCTGAGGGTGAGGGGCCGCATCAGTTTGGGCCCTTCGGAACCGGGTTCGGCTGCGCCGGTACAGACGATTCTGCGAACACTTCGGGATGAAGCTGGCGGGCCAAATCCTCCACCGCCGTGAACAAACGCGGGGCGGGGCGGTTTACTGCGTCACTGATTACGGCGAACTTGCGCCGCTTCACGGAGTCGAGCAGGTCCCAGCCCGGGCGTTTGGCCAGCGCTTCGACGTCGCGCACCACGCTTTCCGAGTGGTTGTTGGCGAAAACAAGAAACTCCGGCTGCAAGCGGACCATTTCTTCCAGGCTGATTTGTGGCCAGTCCTGTGAGGAGTCGACGACGGAATTCGCTCCCGCGTGGACCAGCGCATCGGCGATGAACGTGTGCTTGCCGACCGAGATCAGGGGTTCGGTCCAGACGACGAAGAGCACGCGCGTCGCCTGAACCGCCTGCAACTTTTGCCTCAGGAGTTCTTCCTTTTGCTGCAGCTCCGCATCCAAGGCCCCGCCTGCGGCAGGATTTCCTAGAACGTCGGCGAGGCGACGAAGGGAGCTGCGGATTTCCGCCAGGCTGTGCGGATCGGTGGAATAGGTTGCGATGCCGAGGCGCTCGAGCTGCTGGACAGTTTCCAGGCGATTCAGGCTCTTGATGACCAGCACAACATCAGGTCTGAGCTGCGCAATCTCCTCGAGGCTCGGATTGGTGGCGCCGCCAACCTTGTGGATCTTGGTGGCCGCCTCGGGGTAATCGCAATAGTCGGTGTCACCTACCAGAAGATTTTCGAGGCCGAGCGCGTAGATCGATTCGGTAACGCTGGGAGCCAGAGAAACGACGCGGCGAACGGGAACGGGGATGCGGACAGTGCGGCCCGTTTCGTCGGAAACCGTCCGGAAAGACCCTCGAGTAGCGGGTGCGTTGGCTTGTTCGGCGTTGGTTTGCAAGCCGAAGGCAAGCATCGCGCAAAAAAGAATGCCAACCGTAGCAAAATGGCGCAGTAGAGTTGGAACGCGGTAACTCAAATTGACGAAGGCCCTATGGAACGAGCCCGATTCCTTGTCTGCGACAGGATAAGAAACAAAAATGGCCCGCGAGTCTCGGGCCACCGGCGCAACTCCCTCTCGCGAGGAGTTTCGCGAACCGTGGCACGGGAGGGTAGCCTGGCTTACGGCTTTCAGCCGATTACAGTGGCGGGACCGCGGCCGAATCGCACGGCCTTCCCCGCTGCCCTTGCCTGCAAATTGTAGGGAGAGTGTAAGCCGCGAACGCCTGGCGCGTCAATCAGTTAGCTGGACGTTCGCAGGCGTGTTAGCGGTTCTTCCAGTTCGGTTTACGCTTTTCGACCAGAGCGTGCAGGCCTTCCTGCGAATCTTCGAGGCGATAGAGTTCGTTCAGGAAAATGCCCATCGAGTGTTTGAGGCCGTCGCGGAGTGACATGCCCATGCCGCCGAGGATGGCCCTTTTCGCCATGGTGAGCACGGCGCCGGAGTGGCCGGTCATACGCGCCAGCAAATCTTTCACCATCGCTTCCAATTGTGCTTCCGGCACCAGTCGATTGACCAAGCCGAGATCGAGAGCGCGCTCGGCGGTTACCGGTTCGCCGGTGAGAACGAGTTCGAGCGCGACTTTGGGTCCCACCAAATAAGGAAGAATCGTGGAGGCCAGTGGCGGAAACATGCCAATGGTGATTTCCGGCTGGGCAAAGCGCGCCTTCGGGGTGGCGATGACCATATCGCCGAATGCCGCCAGCTCCGCGCCGCCACCGATGGCCGGACCGTTCACCACGCAGATGACCGGCTTGGCCACGTCCACCATGGCCGCAAACGCCGCGTGAAAAGCGTCCAGCATCTGGAAAACGCGCTGGGAGGTGTACTCGCCGACTTCGATGCCGCCGCAAAATACCTTGCACGCCGAGTCCAGCAGAATGATTTTGATGTCTTCGCGGGAACCGACGTGTTCGATACCTTCGGCCAGTTCGCGCAGCATGGCTTCATTGAGCAGGTTATGTTCGGGGCGGCTGAGGGTCATGCGGGCAACGCCGCCGTCCAGACGGACCCGTACGAATTCGTAGTCTTCAATCCTCTTTTTCTGCGGTAGAAGTACGAATTCTTCGGTATTCGCCGTTTCGACCATCGTCGCCTCCGCGCCAGCGGTAAAGCGCAGCTTTTCCTCAATTGGTCGATGCTAGCATGGCGGTTTCAACAGAGTTTCGTCCTTGAGCAAGGTTGGTGCGCAAAGAGTTTGCTGTCCCGATGGCCGAGGGACTTCGCTATTCTATGGGACACCATGAGCTGGGCATCGGCAGCAACGGGAACGGCAATCGCACTAGCGCTTTCGGGCGCTCTCGACCATGAAGGATTTCCCGCGCCTGAGGCCTGGGCCAAAGCTCAGCCGGTGCAGTTTGATGCGAACTGGCAAGGTGGCAACGCCGATCCGCTGCGCGAAACAGAGGTTCGGATGCTTTGGACACGCGAAACACTGTACCTGCGCTTTCGCTGTCGATACCGGAGCTTGACCACGTTTTCCGACAGTGATCCCGACGGGCGGCGCCACCAGTTGTGGGACCGTGACGTGGCCGAAGTTTTCCTGCAGCCCGATCCTTCCGACCCGCACCGCTATTGGGAATTCGAGATCAGCCCAAATGGCAAGTGGATTGACCTGGACATTAATCTCGACCAGCCACCAGGGCACAAGGAGAACCCACGCAGCGGAATGAAATCGCGCGTTCATCTGGATCAAGAACAGAAGATGTGGACGGCGGAGATGGCGCTGCCAATGCGGACCCTTGCGCCCAGGTTTGATCGACAAGCAGACTGGCGCGTGAACTTCTTTCGCGTCGAGGGACCAGCCGAGCCGCGCTTCTATTCTTCCTGGCGCCCGACCAACACGCCGCAGCCGAGTTTTCATGTGCCGGAAGCGTTTGGCAAACTGAGCTTCCGGTAAAAGGCAGCCCGACGTATTCTTACTCCGCCATGCCTTGTCTCTTGTTGCGCGCGATCGCAACCGTACTCATCGCCGTTGCCGTATTCTCCGAGCCAAATTTGCTTTCGGCTGCGCCGAAGCCGGGCCCGACCAGCTCCGCTCCAGTTGTAACCAAAGTGGAACCGCCAAACTGGTGGGTGGGGCTGACGCCCGATTTGATGGTTCTGCTCTCCGGTCACGGGCTACAGGCCACCAAAGTCGCATGCAACTTGCCGGACGTAGTGGTCTTGCGCACCCAAGCCACGCAGGGTGGCGAATACTTGTTTGTGTGGCTAAAGTTTGGCGGGCAACTGCGCTCCGGCACGGTTGTTTGCCGAGCGACCACACCAACAGGCGAAGCATCATTCGAACTACCGATTGCCGCGAGACAGCCCACGGCGCAGCGCTTTCACGGCTTGCGTTCGGACGATGTGATTTACTTAATCATGCCGGACCGTTTTGCGAACGGCGATCCCACGAATGACCAGCCTGCCGAATTTCCCGGTTCGCACGACCGAGCAAAACCACGAGCCTGGCACGGCGGCGACCTGAAAGGCGTTCGCGATCATCTCTCATATTTGCAGGATCTGGGAGTCACTACAGTGTGGCTGACGCCGGTGGTGAAAAACGGAGCGACGCAGGACTACCACGGCTACGGCGCGGTTGATCTATACGCCGTTGATCCGCATCTTGGCTCCCTCGATGACTACAAAGTCTTGGTGTCCGATCTGCACAAGCAGCGCATGAAACTGTTTTTTGATGCGGTGCCGAATCACGTAGGACCAAAACATCCGTGGGTGGCCAAGCCGCCGCTGACCGACTGGTTTCATGGCAACGCGGACAAGCATTTAGATTCGAACTCGCCCGTGAAAGGTTCGTTCTATGGGCAGCCTAGAAACAATCCCATAGCCAACGACCCGTTCGAAGCGCTGGCTGATCCGCACGCAACGCCCGCCCTGCGGCAAAACCTGACCGACGGCTGGTTTTTCGGCACCCTGCCCGACTTGAACACAGAAAATCCGGTCGTTGCGAAATACCTCTTACAGAATTCCATTTGGTGGATTGAATCGGCGGGGCTCGACGGCTTGCGGGTGGATACGTTTCCGTATGTTTCCCGCGCATACTGGCAGCAATGGCATGCCGGCCTGCGCCGCCTCTATCCGAACCTCACGACCATCGGCGAAGTCTTCCATCCCGATCCGGTGGTCACCTCGTTCTTTGTCGGCGGACAGAAGGGCTGGGATGGAATCGATACGGGCCTCTCGACGGTTTTTGATTTCCCGCTGTTTTTTGCGATCCGCGACGTATTATTGCGCGGCGCTCCCGCTGGACGCATCGCGAATGTCCTGCGACAAGACGAGCTGTATCCCCATCCGGATTGGCTGGTGCCGTTTTTCGCCAATCACGACGTGCCTCGCATGATCAGCGAACCGAGTAGTTCGCCGGAGAAGATGTTGTCGGCAGTCGCGCTGGTTCTCACGCTGCGCGGGATTCCGGAACTTTATTATGGCGACGAAATCGGCATGACCGGGGGCCGGGATCCTGACAATCGACAGGATTTCCCGGGCGGCTGGCCGGGCGACACCCAGAATGGATTCACTCAAACAGGCCGCACGACCGAGCAGCAGCGAATCTTTTTGGCGACGCAGAAACTGCTGAAGCTTCGTCGCGAGCACGCGGCGTTACGAACGGGAAAGCTGTTTCATTTGTTTTCTGACGATGGAGCGTACGTTTTCCTGCGCCAGACAGACGACGAGCGCGTCGCGGTAGTGTTCAACGGCGGAACTGCGGCCCGGGAAGTGCTAATTCCGCAATCCAACACCCCAGCAGAACACGCCCTGCGCACCAGATTGCTCTACGGCGAAGCTATGGCTACAACCAACGGCAAGGAACTTCGTATCACAGCTCCGGCGCAATCCGTTTCGATTTTTTCGCTGGATTAAACCAGGTCTCGAAAACCTCTAGAAAATCAGTTCCGCCGTCCAATTGCTCTTTGCATCAGGAAGAGTAAAAACCGCGCAATGCTGAGCCGGGTCGTAGTGCCAGTCGCGGATGGTGGTATCGCCGACGCGAACGCTCACTGGCGCCTTGTCAAAACCATAAACCGTGATTTGCGCCGAAGTCCACCATGGTTTGTAGCCGTCCGTTTCAATCTTACTCATGACTTTGATTCCCGCGGCGGCCACCTGGCAAGAATAATTCACTCGAAGGAATTCGCCCTTTTCAAAATTGAACGAATGGCCGTCGTCCTGATAAAGCGACCCTCGGCAATCGGACCCGGGGTAAACACGCAGTTCGAGCGGGCCGTTCGGTGTTTCGCCGGTATTCTGCACCAACGGCTGGCGCGGAACGATCGCTCCGGCGCGTGTGAATACCGGCACTTCATCAAGAGCAGGATTCATCTTAATCAGTTCGCGGTCAGAAGTTTTCTCGCCGGTCCAGTAGTTGTACCAGGTGCCCGGCGGCAACTGGACCACCTTGGTGTCCTGTAGTTCGGTGGTCACCGCCGAAACAAACAGGTCCGGGCCGAAGAGATATTCACGATCGTCATCAAAAAACTCCGGCGATTGTGGGTATTCGAGCAGCAGCGGGCGCATCAGCGGAATTCCGGTGCGCGTCATTTCCTCGACGCTGGTGTAGATATACGGCAGCAGGCGATAGCGCTCCTCGATGTAGCGTTTGCGAATCGCTTCGTGCTTCGCGCCGTGCACCCATGGCTCCTGGTCCGCCGTTCCTTTGGACGTATGATCGCGATAGATGGGGTTGAACACGCCCGCTTCGATCCAACGAGTCAGCAGGTTCGCTTCGGGCGAGCCCGCGAAGCCGCCAATGTCGTCGCCCACCAGGCCGTAGCCGGAAATCCCCATGCTCAGTAACATCGGCGTGCTCATGCCGAGATGATTCCAGGTGCTGACATTATCGCCCGTCCAGGTGGCCGCATAGCGCTGCGTGCCTGCATAAGCGGCGCGCGTCAAAACGAATGGCCGTTCGTTCGGACGCAACTTCAACAGGCCCTCGCTGGTGGCGCGGACATTTTCCATTCCGAAAACGTTGTGAATGGCCAGATGAGGCAGCGCGGTGCCATCATCGAGGCGATGACGAACGTCGAGCGGCATGGTCTTGGTGATCGTAAGAAAGACCGCCGGCTCGTTCATGTCGTTCCAGAAGCCGGCCACACCCATGTCGGTGAAGTTCTTGTACAGCCCGCCCCACCAATCGCGGGCGCGCGTCAAAGTGAAATCGGGAAACACACTGTCGCCGGGCCAGACTGGTCCGACATAGGTTGTGCCATCAGCGCGCTTGACGAAAACGTCTTCCTTGGCGCCCGTGTCATAAGGGGCGTAGCCATGGTCGGGATCCTTCTTCACGTGCAGGTCGGTGATCAGTACAGTGTGAATTCCTTCGGCGGTCAGATCGCTGATCATTTTTTCGAACGTAGGGAATTTCTGGCGGTCTACGGTAAACGGCGTGTTTCTGTCCTGGTAATCGATATCCAGATAGATGGCGTCGACGGGAATTTTCTTTTCGCGAAACGTCTTGGCAATTTCGTAGACACGCGATTCCGGCTCATAGCTGTAGCGCGACTGCTGAAAGCCCAGTGTCCACAGCGGCGGCAATTTGGTCCGGCCCACCAGCGCCGTGAAATCCTGGACGATTCGTTTCGGAGTGGGTCCCGCAAAAAAGTAGTAGTTGAGCTCCCCTCCCTCGGCACCGAAGGAATAAAAGTCGTGGCCCTCTTTGCCGAAATCGAAGCCGCCGCGCCAGGTATTGTCGAAAAAAATCCCGTAGGCAATTCCTTTGCGCAGGCCCATGAAGAACGGGATGCTCTTATAGAGCGGATCGGTCGATTCCTGCCAGCCGAACGCGTCGGTGTTCCACATCGTGAACGCGCGGTTGCGCCGGTTCATCGGCCCCGCTTTGTCACCTAAGCCGTAGTAGCCTTCGTCCTCCGGCATGCGCTTCCACACACGCACGCGACCGTCATTCCACCCCATGGGCTGATTGGAATCGTCGGCCACCAGCACATCGCCGCTGTCTCGCAGAAAATCAATCAACAATGGCGATTTGCGAATACGAGCCACTACGTTGCCCGCGCTGACACGCACTTCGTCTTTTGTCTCGTCGATCCTTACCGGCGGAGGTTGCGGCGCCTCGATGACGGCCCACGAAAAATCCTTGGGGAACGTGCCGTTTGGCGCAACTCGCACACGAAAAATCCCTTCGCGAAACGCGGTCACGCGAACTTTCGCTTTGCCTCCGGTAAGCTCCACTCCATCGGCAAGCTTTTCGACTTTTTGCACGCTGCCGATGTGCTGCCAGCCCTGCGCGAACAAGGCACAGGGCGCGAGCAGTCCCACCGCAACCGGCCACCACCAGCGTCGGGAAAACACTTGCATAGGTTCCTCCGGAAATTTCGGCTCGTGGGGCAGTCAGCTGGCGAGCCACTGTTCGAATAACGCAGCAGCCCGCGCGCCTTCCACTCGGCGGCGAACCGCGTCCATCACGCGGCAACGCAGATTTTCACGCGTTCCGTAAAATCCGAGCCAGTAAGGCAAATGGATCTCTTCCGGCAGCGGTTCAATTTCCAGCTTTACGGCGCGTACCTTAAAGAACCCTTGTTGGAAGATGAGTCGCAGCACTTTCTCGCGGAGCAAAGTCTCCGCACGCGCCGCGGGGAGAGAAGGCGCCGGATGATTGCGCGTCGAAACACTTACCGTCTCCGCAGCGCTCGGCGGCTTGCCGAATTCAAACAAGTCAAGCGAGCCGTCCACTGCATCCAGCGCGAACAAGTGCGTGTGCGGCGCGCCACCCATGTGATAGCCCACGCGATACAAACGGAAGGGGATGTAGGCATCGGCGATACGTTGTAACGGGCCGTTGCGAAGTTTCCATAGAAGTGCGGCCGGTCCGTACGCAGTAAACGTGCGCAGAGCTTCCTCGCGCGTAACGTTGGGCCGCAAACTGCGAATGAACCGCACTCCCATGCTGTCTTCGAGCGCTCCTAGCGAAAATAGATCCACAAACCGATAACCGTGGCCAGCAGTGTGCAAGTGAACGCCACGTTCATCAGGTGTTCCGACCGCGTTTCTTTGGCCAGATGCGGGCGGGCGACTTCCGCGGAGTCGATTTTGTCGTCCACGGTGGCGAAGGTAAGCCCCGCAAGCTTTTTGCGATCCGGCGCCGGATACATCAAGCTGACGCCAATCAGCACGGCGGTACAGACGACGAACATGAAGATGGCGTAGTGGAGAAAATTCATGTCCACCAGCCAGCGCACAAAGCCCGATTGGTAATGGCGCGTTTTGTCGAGCACCTCAAACACAAAACGTACCGCGCCGAGAACAAATCCGGTCAGCAGCGAACTGATCGCGCCTTGACCGTTCACGCGCGTCCACAAAATGCCGAAGATGAAACACACGGCGATGGGCGGGCTGATGTATGCCTGCACACTCTGCAAATAAATGTAAAGCTGCGCGCTGAGCAGGTGAATGAACGGCACCCACAACAATCCGAGCAGAACCATTCCGCCTGTCGCGATGCGGCCGAAATTGACCAACTGCGCTTCAGAAGCTTCAGGCCGCAGCTTCTTGTAAAAATCGAGTGTCACCAAAGTCGAAGCCGAATTAAAAACCGAGCTCATCGCGCCCATTACCGCGGCGAGCAGCGCGGCCATCACCAATCCCACCAAACCGACGGGCAGAAGATTCAGCACCAGCGTGGGATACGCAAAGTCCGGCTTGGCAACTTCCGCGGGATAAAGCGCGTAAGCGATGATGCCCGGCAGAACCAGCATGAACACCGGCAGAATCTTCAAGAAGCCAGCAAAGATGGTGCCGGCCTTGGCGTGACCTTCGTCACGCGCCGACAGCACGCGCTGCACAATCACCTGGTCGGTGCACCAATACCAGATGCCCAGAATCGGCGCGCCAAAGAAGATTCCCGTCCACGGAAATTGAGGATCGCTGACTGGCTTCATCATGTGGAAATAGCTGTCCGGCACCATCGTGCGCAGGTGTCCGATGCCCCCGACCTTGTCCAGTCCGATCAAGGTCAGCGCCACCGCACCCGTGATCAGGATCAGGGTTTGGACTGTGTCGGTGTAAATCACCGCCGCCAGACCGCCGGCGATCGTGTAAATGCCGGTGGCAATCACCAGCACCACGGCGGTTTTCCAAAGCGACCAACCCGCCACGCGTTCCAACACCACGCTGGCGGCATATAGCTGCACCGAAATTTTCGTGAAGATGTAGGCGATGATCGAAATGCCCGCCAGGTACACCGCGCACTGCCGGCTAAAGCGCCGTTCCAGAAATTGCGGCATAGTGAATACGTTCGACCGCAAGTAAAACGGCACGAACACCCAGCCCAGCAGCAGTAAGATCAAGCAAGCCAGCCATTCGAAATGTCCGACCGCCAAGCCCGACGAAGCGCCTGTGCCCGACAGCCCGATAAAATGCTCCGTGGAAATATTCGACACAAACAGCGAAGCGCCGACGAAAAACCAGCCGATGTCGCGACTGGCCAGGAAATAGTCTTCTGAAGTGCGTTCTTTGCGGGAAAAATAAAATCCGATGCCAAATACGATGACGAAATACACCGCGATGATGGCGATATCGATGGGTGCCAGTGCCCGGTGTGCCGTCGTTGCGCCAGCCACCGCCCCCGTCTGACCCATGAAAGCTGCAAAGAGCATTCATGCCTCCCTCTGATTGACCGACCGGCAAGACGTCACGCCGGACGCGTCCAATACGGCAGCAAAGCGCCCCAATTTCGCTCTACTGGCCGCGCCCGCTTCACGGCAGGCCAGCCGCCCAGTGCGTTACGCTACAGGAAAACGATCCTGCGGAGTGTATACCAGCCCACTCACCGGCTCAATCCGGAATCTTGCGAGCTAGCCTTCCCGAGGGCTTACCGACCAACGTCGTTCGCGCGCGCCGTAGGTTTGCCCTTGCCACCAAAACCGGGTAGAACTAAGGGTGCTCTTCGGGGGAAGGATTCATGCGCAAACTCATTTTGGCACTCCTGCTTGCGGGAACGGTGGCTATGGCCGGCGAGAAATCGATCCACGACTTCACCATGAATTCCATCGACGGTGAATCCACGCCGCTATCGAAATTCCGGGGTAAGGTCGTGATGGTAGTGAACGTGGCCAGCCGCTGCGGCTTTACGCCGCAGTACGCCGCGCTGGAAAAGACTTACGAAAAATACAAGGACCGCGGCTTTGTGATTGTCGGCTTCCCGGCAAACAATTTTGGCGGCCAGGAACCCGGCACCAACCAGGAAATCAAGACTTTCTGTTCCACCAAATACAATGTCACGTTCCCGATGATGGCCAAGGTTTCCGTGAAAGGCGATGACCAGACACCGCTCTACCAATTTCTGACTGACAAAGCTGCGCATCCGTCCACCGGTGGAGAAATTCAGTGGAACTTCACAAAGTTTCTCGTCGGGCCAGACGGCCGGCCTGTCGCTCGCTTCGAGCCGAACGTTACACCCGATGATCCCCAAGTAACGGCGGCAATCGAAAAAGAACTTGCGGCACTCAAGAAATAGTCCGTCTCGGCCGCCCGCCTGAGCCGCCGACACACGCGCGAAAGCAGGAACTGGGCTTCATGGCGCTGGTCGAACTTCGCAAGGTCATCAAGGATTACGACACTGACGGCGAAAAAGTCCGTGCCCTCGATGACGTCTCTCTGGCCATCGAGCCTGCGGAATTTGTCGCCATCGTCGGCCGCAGTGGCTGCGGCAAATCGACTCTGCTGAATCTCGCCGGCGCCATGGATTTCCCCACCAGCGGCGAAGTGCTGATCGACGGCCATAGCACCTCCGCTGCGAACGACAGCGTACTCACTGAAATCCGTCGCGAAAAAATCGGATTCGTGTTCCAGTCTTTTCAGCTGCTTTACACCTTGTCCGCCGCGGAGAACGTCGAGCTCCCACTGCTGCTCTCTGGACGCAACCGGGCTCGCCAGAGGGCAGTCGAGCAGTTGTCCGCCGTCGAACTCGCAGGCCTTGAAAACCGCATGCCGTATCAGCTTTCCGGCGGACAAATGCAGCGCGTGGCCATCGCTCGAGCGTTAGTGAATTCACCGAAAGTGCTTCTCGCCGACGAACCTACCGGAAATCTCGACAACGCCACCGGCTCCAAAATTCTTGAACTCCTCCTGCGGCTGACTCGTGACAAGCGTACCGCCACGTTAATGGCCACGCACAGCGCTGAGGCTGCGGCCATCGCCGACGTGGTGGTCACCATGCGCGATGGCAAGGTCGCCGAAATCAAGCGAAAATGAAACCCACGCTCCGCTTACCGGGTAATTCCGTGAGCATCATTTCGCAGGCAAAACCGTGTCTGGCCCTCTGAACCTCTTCTGGCGATTGATGGTCAAGCCGCTGGGTGACGAGCCGGTACGAGCCACGTTGACGATTGCCGCCGTCGCCCTCGGTGTCGCTGTGGTACTGGCGATGGACTTAGCCGGCCGGGCGGCGACCGGCTCTTTTCATTCTTCACTCGAAACACTTTCCGGCCAGCAGGACTTTGAAATCACAGCCGCCGGAGGCGTCCCCGAAGAGCTTGTTGGCAAGCTCGTCGCGCTTCCTTACGACTGGAAAATCACTCCCCGGATGGAAAGTTATGCGCTGGTCGCCAATTCCAAAAGAGCTTTTCCGCTACTGGGACTCGATTTGGTCGCCGAGACGAGCCGGACATGGTCGCCTGAAATGCAGTCCAACGCGACGCACGAAACCTTTGGCGCCAACCGGTTTTCCATCGAGGACGTCACCCGGCCTTATTCCGTTTGGATTGGGCAAAGCCTGAACAAACATAGCGGCGACACACTACAGCTCCTCATCAACGACCGCGATTTCACGTGCACCGTGCGCGGTACCTACCCCGACGACTCGGGCGCCACCTCGGCCATCCTCATGGACATCGCCGCAGCGCAAGCGGTATTAGGCCGAGCGGGCCGCGTCGACCGCATTCTTATCCGGCTCCCCCCAGGCACCGACACTTCACTCCATGAATGGCAGAGGCGTGTCCAGCAGGCTCTACCCGGAGATGCGCAATTGCGCGTCGCCGGCGCATCTACTGACGAAAATCGCAAGATGCTTGCCGCATTCAGCTGGAATCTGCGGCTCCTCAGCTACATCGCATTGATTGTCGGAGCCTTCCTTATCTACAACACGATTTCTGTCTCGGTTGTCCGGCGTCGCGCGGAAATTGGAATCGTCCGTGCCCTCGGCGCCACCCGCAGCCAGGTCCTCCTCGCCTTTCTCCTCGAAGCCGCGGTCATCGGTGGCGCCGGGGCCCTGCTCGGCGTGCCTTTAGGCCGCTTCATGGCGGCATCCGCCGTCGAGCTGATGGGCAACACCGTCAACGCGCTTTATGTCAGCAGCCGCCCTGGTGAAATTACGCTGGGCGCGGTATCCGTAGTTCTCGCCCTCTTTACCGGTCTGTTCGTAACGCTGGTCTCCGCCTGGTCGCCCGCGCGCGAAGCCGCAAGCATCGCTCCCGCGGAGGCCATGGCGCGCGGTCGCCGCGAATATTCCGTCCGCGTAAACAAGATGTTCGCGCTGTGGATTGCCGCGGCATTCGCGGTGGCGGCGGTCGCCCTGTCGGGTTTGCCTCCCGTCAGCGGCAAACCGGTTTTCGGGTACTGCGCAGTGCTCCTCTTGGTCGCAGCTGGTGTATTCGCGACCCCCGCCTTTGCGGAGATCAGCATGCGCGTGTCGTCTCGAATCTTTCTAAAGTTGCTGGGTGTCGAAGCGCTTCTGGCGTCGCGCAGCCTCGCCGGTTCGCTGCGCCGCACTTCCGTGCTGGTCTCGGCGCTGTGCACCGCCGTGGCGATGATGGCCGCCGTCGGAATCATGGTCGGCAGTTTTCGCCAGACTGTCGTCCTGTGGATGACAACCGAACTGCCTGCTGATCTCTACCTGCGCCCTGCGGGGAATCCGGCTACGGATCAGCACCCCACGATCTCGCCGGGCTTCGCCGAAGGACTCGCCAAGCTTCCCGGCGTGCGTGCAATCCAGCGTCTGCGCGCCTACGAAATAAGCTACGAAGGTAAACCCGCTACTCTGGCATCTGTCGATCTGGACGACCCGCGTATCGAACACAGCTCCGATTTCTTGTCCGGACGCTCTGCCGAGACTGTCTTGCCCGAACTGCGCGGCGCGAACGCGGTCATTGTCAGCGAACCCTTCAGCTACAAACACCACCTTCGTCGCGGCGACATGATTCAAATCGCTCTCGGTGGCTCGCGCGCTGCCTTCCACATTGCGGATATCTACTACGACTATGCCAGCGAACGCGGCATGGTGCTCATGGATCGCAACGTCCTGCTGAAATATCTGCCCGACCCCGCGCCTTCCAACATCGCCGTCTTCATTTCGTCCGGCGCAGACCCTGCGAAGGTTCGCGCGGAAATCGAACGCGCAGCGGCCGTGGCTAACGTGCGCATCTTGATCTTTGCGAACAGCGACCTTCGCCAGCAGGCCGTAGAAATCTTCGATCGCACGTTCGCCATCACTTACGCTCTCGAAGCCATCGCCGTCTTCGTGGCCATCATGGGTGTCGCCGGCGCAATGTTAGCACTGGTGATCGACCGGCGCCGCGAACTCGGTCTGCTGCGCTACCTCGGCGCATCCAGCCACCAACTGCGCAAAATGATTCTTGCCGAAGCGGGCTTGCTCGGTCTGCTTTCCAATATCGCCGGCTTATTCCTGGGAATATTCCTCTCTCTGATTCTGATTTTTGTTATCAACAAACAGTCTTTTGGCTGGACCATCCGCCTTCACTGGCCGATTGCCATCCTTCTCGGAGGAATTTCTCTCATCTGGCTCGCGACGCTTCTCGCCGGCTGCTACCCCGCCCGAATCGCGGTTCGCTTTAATCCAGTCGAGGTCATCCATGAGGACTGAACTTCGCGCGTCCTACTCCCTGATGCTGGCCTGGCTCTTGTCCTTTTCTGTGTCCTTGGCCCAATTTCAAACTGCTCTGCCCGGTTATCGCTACGAATTCCCGCGCGACTACTTCAATCACCCCGACTACCAAACGGAATGGTGGTATTACACCGGCAACGTCGAGAGCGCCGATGGGCACAAATTCGGCTTCGAGCTGACCTTCTTCCGCCAAGGTCTCACCCGGGACCCGAAACAAAATTCCGCATGGGATCTTCGCGACATCTATTTTGCCCACTTCGCTCTCAGCGACCTTACGGGCAAAAAGTTCCGTCACACCGAACGCACCAACCGCGCTGGACCGGGTCTCGCCGGAGCGAGCATGAATTTGCAAAAAGTATGGAACGAAAACTGGAGCGTGGAGTGGGTGAACGGCGAAGAGCGTCTCGCTGCATTCGCCGGATCGTTTGCCTTAAGTCTTTCGCTGCGTCCGCAAAAGCCGCCGGTCATTCACGGCGCTAACGGGGTCAGCGCGAAGTCGGCGGGCCCTGGCCGCGCTTCGCACTATTTCTCCGAGACTCGCCTTCAAGCTTCCGGCTCTCTCACCTTCGACGCCCAGCAGTACGCCGTAACCGGCCTCGCCTGGATGGATCACGAATTCTTCACCCATCAACTGGAAGTAAATCAGATTGGATGGGATTGGTTTTCCATCCAGCTGGGCGACAACTCGGAGCTCATGCTCTTTCAGCTGCGCAGGACGGACGGCTCGATCGATCCCTTTTCCGCCGGAACCTATGTTGACCCGTCTGGGAATTCCCGCCATCTCCGGGCATCCGACTTCGAGCTGACGCCGATGGCCGGAGCCTGGATTAGTCCCTCCACTCACGCCCGCTACCCGATTGAGTGGCATATCCGGGTGCCGGCGCTCGATCTCACGCTCGCCGTAACCACACTACTCCCGTCCCAGGAACTGGTTGCGACCAACGTCGCTCCCAGCTACTGGGAAGGAGCTGTCCTTCTTCAGGGAAAGAAGAACTCCGCTGACATTGCCGGCTCCGGCTATCTCGAGATGACCGGCTATGATCGGCCCGTATCAACCGAATTTTGATGGCCGCTTCGAAACTTCTATACCGGTCTTCGCCCCTGGATCACGCGAATCAAAACCACCGCGATCGCCAGCAACAACAATAGGTGGATGTATCCTCCGAGCGTGTAGGACGACACCATACCCAGCAGCCACAGCACGACCAGAATCACGAAAATCGTCCACAGCATTTTCTGCTCTCCTTCCGTCCGTCAGATTCCATTTCCCTGAACGCGGAAATCCCGCTGCGAACGCCCGCGTTCCCATCAGCCTGATGCCCGGGTGCGCTTCTCTTTTCTACGATCGGCCCGCCCCCCGCGCCTTGTCGTCCCGCCGCGTTTCGCGCGTCGCCTCCTCGTCAAACAGCCCCCCGGTGAACTCGTTGACCTGCCGCTCCGCATCGTCTTTGGCAATTCCGTAGCGCTCTTGGATCTTGCCCACCAGCTGTTGCCGCTGCCCCTTGATCATTTCCAGGTCGCTGTCGGTCAGCTTGCCCCACTTTTCGCGAACTTTTCCCGAATATTGCTTCCACTTGCCTTCTACTTGATCCCAATTCATGGCGTTCTCCCTGTTAGAAAATACGGCGCCGTGTGCCGAGCGTTTGGTGTGTGGCGCGGCCACGCGCTCGCCGTTCGCTTCCAGAGAAACACGCGCTTCCCATGCGGGGAATACGGCGAACGCCCGAAGTATTTCCCGGAACATGGTGTAGTTCGAGATGCTGTGGTGATGCTGGGCAAGGCTGCGCTGGCTGGTTGCTCCTGGGGGCGTCGCGGGAACCGCAGAACAGCGCACTACGGAGAGAATGGCTTCACCAGGGCGATGCTAGGCGGGCGGGGCCGCTTCCAAGTCATGCGACGTGAAGAACGGCTTCTTTTCCGCCGCCGCGCGCACCGCCGGGATCAGTTGTCGGCCCGATTCCGCCTTGAAAAAACAACCGCACGCTCCTACGCGTTTGGCCTCTTCGGCAAACGATGGAAACTCATGCAGCGTGGTTAGCACCACTCGCGCCTCTGGCTCCGCGCGTAGCAATTGGCGGGTCGCTTCAAGCCCATTGCACTCTGGCATTACCAGGTCCATGACAATCACGTCCGGGCGCAATCGTTGCGCCGAAATCACAACCGCCGATCCGTCAGAAACCTCTCCGCAGACCATCCAATCCGGCACCGACTCCAGAATGTTTCGCAACAGCACTCGCACGGATTGATGGTCGTCAGCTATTAGTATTCGTAGGGATGCCATGGGTCTTGCGCGTGGCGCGCCCTTCTGGCGCCGCACACTCCCACCATTGGACCAGAATCAAACTCCCGCAATCGGTACTTCGCTGTAACTCTCGCTCCGGAGTAACGCAATCCCTCATTACCGCGGTCGTTAGGCTTGGTCACAGGCGGTTATGCGTCGATGATGTTATTTCGGATCGCGTAGCGGACCAGTTCGCTAACCGAGTGGCAATTCAGGCGGCGCATGATGTTTGCCCGGTGCGTCTCCGCCGTTTTGACGCTCAGGTTCAGCGCCACTGCCACTTCCTTGCTGCTCTTGCCCTCCGCCAGCAATTGCACGATCTCGCGTTGCCGGGGCGTCAGCCGGCTCGCTGGCACGTCCGTATCCGCTGGCGAGCGCGGCTTCTTGTCCAGGTAACCGTCCAGAACCATCTGCGCCACGCGCGCCGTAAAATAGGTCTTGTTCCGCCGTATGGCCTCCACCGCGCTGACCAGGTCCTTGCCTGCGTCAGACTTCAGCAAGTACCCGCGGGCTCCCGCGTCCAGCACTTCTCGAATCAACGGATCCGACTCGTGCATGGTCAAAATCAACACTTTCGTCTCCGGATCATTCTTCAGCATCTGCCGCGTCGCTTCTAATCCGTTCAATCCCGGCATCCCGACATCCACAACGGTTACGTCCGGCTTCAGCGTGCGTACCTTGTCCACCGCTTCGCGCCCATCGCTCGCCTCGCCGCTTACTTCCCACCCTGGCTGCTCTTCCAGAATCGTGCGTAGTCCCTTGCGTACCACCTCGTGGTCATCGGCTACCAAAACTCTCAGGGTTCCCATGTTCGTCCTCCGTTCGTCGAATCTCGGAAATCTTGCCGTGCGTTGTAGACTCTTTCCAGACTCGCAACACTTTGGCCAAAGCTTTTCCACAAAACACCCTTGCGTACATCGCTGTAGGGAAAGACTTTAGTAGAGTCGCGGGTCCTAGTACGCGGCAGAGATCGCTTAGAACTTTTTACACTCTAAGTTCCCGATACGAACACTTCTTACACTTTCCAGGATTCCTCAGTGTTGGGTGTCTGTTAATTATATCGTGTAACGATATAATTGCATGGCAACTATATGGTCCTTGGTCTTGCGTGTTGGTTCTCCACTATCTCCACGATCCTCGCGCCGTAACATACGTCTTCTGCTGTATGGTGCTTCGGCGCACTCCGCTGCCAGACTCTCGTCGGTGCTCTTGTCCCAAGTTTCTGAACTATTGGGCTCTTCCTGTCGACCATTTCTGATTCACGCTTCTACAGGGACGAAAGGGGGAATGGACATGCTGCGCTGGGCTCTCGTTTTTTTCATTGTCGCTCTGCTGGCGGCCGTCCTCGGCTTTACCGGTATCGCTGTTGCCGCCGCAGGTGTCGCCAAGGTTTTCTTTTTCCTCTTCGTGGTTCTGTTTCTGATCACTTTGCTCGGCCACGTCGCACGTCGGCCATAAGTGGGCCCGCATATTCCCAACGCGAAACGCTGCGCAACCTAAAGTTGGCACGGAGGCCACATCTATGAAAAGCGGAACACTGCTCGGTTTGGTCCTGGTCGCACTCGGCATCATCGCGCTCGTCTACCAGGGCATCAGCTACACCACTCACAAAAAAGTGGTCGATATCGGCCCCATCGAGGCTACCCGGGAAGAGCACAAAACCATCCCTCTTCCTCCTATACTTGGGGTCATTGCTCTGGTCGGAGGAATCGTCATCATCGCTCGCGATCGGAAATAGTCGCGGCAGATCTTGCACGTAGGTCCTATACCAAATCGCAGGGAGGATAGAAAATGCAACTATCAAAATACCTGGCAGCCGGTTTGCTCCTCATCGCGCCCGCAACGTTTGCGGCGTCCGCGGCTGACCCCAAAGCCGACAAAGAGAAAGACGTTGACCGCATGGCGAACGCCGGCACGGTCATCGATGAAATTCTGAACATACCGGATGACATTCCCCAGGATTTGCTCGACAAAGCCCGCTGTGTGGTCGTCCTGCCGTCCGTTCTGAAGGCAGCCTTCGTCGTCGGCGGCAGCTATGGCCGCGGCGTGATGGTCTGCCGCACCGGAGCGGACTTCAAAGGACCGTGGGGCGCCCCCGCGATGTACGCTCTTGAAGGGGGCAGCGTGGGCTTTCAGATCGGCGGCCAGGCGACTGACTTCGTCATTCTGGTCATGAACGACCGCGGCGCCTCCAGCCTGCTGAAAAGCAAGGTGAAGCTCGGCGCTGACGCCGCCGTTTCCGCCGGACCCAAAGGCCGTGATGCCCAGGCCGGCACCGATGCGTACATGCGCGCCGAAATGTTGAGCTACTCGCGTTCGCGCGGTGTCTTTGCGGGCATTTCTCTTGAAGGCTCGACGCTTCGCCCGGATGAAGACGCCAATCATAAAGTCTATGGCAAGGATGCCACCGCCGCCGCCATCATTACCGAATCCAAGTTCGAGGCACCTGCCGAAGGGCGCAAGCTGGTATCGCGCCTCCAGAAAGCTTCTCCGGCGTTGAAGCCCTAACCGGGAAACAACAGCCCAAATGCGGCGAAGGGAGCAGCCACCGTCTGCTCCCTTCTTTTTTCATTCCAAGTACTTTGCAGCCCAGCGCTTCCCGAGAAACGCCATTCTTTCCCTGATCAGCCCTTCACAATCCTCGGCAAATTCCAGTTCAGCGTCGCCGCCACTACCCGCAACACAAAACATGCTCCGCCCCCCGCGAATGCTGCCGCCATCGGCGACGCTCCAATCTTCCGCGCCGCAATCAGCACCACCGCACCAGCCAACGCTGCCGTTGCATAAATGTCGGACTGCAGCACGCGTGGCACATGCGCCAGAAAAAGGTCCCGAATCGTCCCTCCACCCACGCCGGTAATCGTCCCCAGCAGCGCTGCCATAAAAGGATGAATCTTGTAAGCCTTCTCCGTTCCCGCCACCGCGAACAACGCCAGTCCGCCCGCGTCCAACACCATGAGCAGGCGCGCCGGAAGCGCCTCCACCATCCGGTAAAAGAAAAACGTCAGTATCGCCGCGCTGAACGCCGTCGCCGCATATCGCCAATTCTTGATGGATTCCGGCGGTACTGCCCCGATCATCAGATCGCGCACTACTCCGCCCGCTAACGCCGTCGAAAACGCCAACACCATCAGCCCCAGCAAATCCAGGTTTCCTCGAATCGCCGCGTCGGCTCCCTCAATCCCAAACAAGAACGTCCCCGCCAGATCGGCGGCCAACAAGACTCTCCCCGAATCGTATTTCATGCCCAAGAGCCTAGCAAAACTGGCATTGGCGACGGAACTGTGCGCACCCGCTTACCCGAATCTCTTCGAAGCCGGGCTGCTGCATCGTCCCCATTCCTCTTTGGCGGCGTGCCAGGAAGTGAAGTCCGTTGACTGGCGCTGCTTATACGACTACCATCCGCCAACGCTGGCCCGGTGCTGGCGGACGGAGGCCGCAATGGCAAAGGTTCTCAAGTGTCGAGACGTCGGTGTGGACTGTGATTTCGTCGCCCTTGGCGCGACCGTCGAAGAGGTCATCGAAAAAGCCAAGGACCATGCTTGCTCCGACCATGGCTTTAAGAGCATTCCCCCGGAATTGGCCGACAAGGTCATGGCGGCCATCCACGACGAAGAAGCCGCCACAGCTTAAAACTGCATCGCCACAAAACGGGCCTGATTTCGCGGCCGGCTTTGGCCGCGTTTGGCTGTTGACGCCCCTCGTCGACAGAACTACTTTCTCCGCATGAGTCACAGCGAATATCCCACCGAATATGACGGGATCGTCAAAACCGTCGAGATGTACATTGACGGAAGCAAACAAGGCAAGAGCGAGCTGATGCGTCCTGCGTTCCATCCGGACGCCTCATTCTTCGGCTACGCGGGCGATCAACTTGCCAGCGGGACCAAATTCCTCTTTGACTGGATCGATAAGAATGGACCCGCGCCGGGCATAGAGCCGCGCGTGGTTAGCGTCGACATCGTCGACTCCATCGCGGTCGTGCGATTGGAGGTTGCCGGCTGGTCCGGCCAGTTGGCCGGCTCCGGTGTTCGCATGTCTGATTTGTTCACGCTGCTCAAGACTCCAACCGGATGGAAGATCATCCAGAAGGCCTTTCACTGGCACGCAGGTGGCTAAAGCTGCTTGGCTGCGAGGTCGTTTGATATAGTCTTCCGCGGGGGTCCTGGATGCCTGAGCGGAACACCCCACAGAAAACTCTCGAATCCTGGAAGCAGATCGCCGCCTTCCTGGATCGCAGTGAGCGCACCGTCCGCCGCTGGGAGACCCGCGAGGGTCTGCCAGTCCACCGCCGCGAGCACGAAAAACAAGACACCGTTTTTGCCTTCAAGCACGAACTTGCCGCGTGGAGCCGCGCACGCACCCGGTGCCCAAGTGTAATCGAGCGAGCCGAACCTCTCCTGGCCGAACCCGCCTCCAACACCTACCTCACCGAACACGATGCGATCACCCGCGCCATGCACCGCTATATCGCCGGAGCTCGCGCAGGCGACGGCGACCTCATGCGCCCCGCTTTTCATCCTTGCGCCACGATGTCCGGATACTGCCAAGGAGTCGAATACAGCGGCTCGATCGAGCACGTTTTCCAGTGGATCAATCAGAACGGCCCGGCGCCAAACGGGATGGCTCGCTTTGCACGCATTGAGATCATTGAGAGCATCGCCGTGGTACATCTGGAAGTTCAGCGCTGGTCCGGCAAGCTAGCTGGCGCCGATGCCCGAGCTTCCGATGTGTTCACTCTGCTCAAGTGGCAGGGCGAGTGGAAAATAACCCACAAGCTCTTCCACTGGCACGACCAAATGCTCCCTGGCGCGTCCTAAACGTGACCACTTCGATCGCCGGCTTCGCGATCCCTGCCGGGAACGATTTCCCGACCCTGGGCATCACAGTCACACTCGTACGTCATCGAGCACGGCGCGGAATAGCTACAAATCGGAAGAATCAGGCTACCGCTCGCCAAGCGTTTGATCCTAACCTCAGGATGAGGGAACCGGTCGGGGGGAGAAACTATGCAAAAGCGCAAACTCGGAACAAGCAATCTTGAAGTATCGGCCATCGGCCTCGGCTGTATGGGAATGAGCTTCGGCTACGGCCCGCCTGCAGACAAGACCGAGATGATCTCGCTGATGCGGTCGGCTGTCGAACGCGGCGTCACATTCTTTGACACCGCCGAAGTTTACGGTCCTTTCACCAATGAAGAGCTAGTAGGCGAAGCGCTGGCTCCCCTGCGGGATCAAGTGGTGATGGCCACCAAGTTCGGATGGACGGCTGACCCCAATGCTGGAGGGCGTTGGAGCGCCCTCGACAGCCGTCCGGAGCACATCAAGCAGGTCGCTGAGGCCTCACTGAAGCGACTCAAGACCGATGTCATCGACTTGTTCTATCAGCACCGCGTCGATCCCAACGTTCCGATAGAAGATGTCGCCGGAGCCGTGAAAGACCTCATCCAGCAAGGCAAGGTGAAACACTTCGGACTTTCGGAAGCTGGTGTGGCGACCATTCGTCGAGCGCACGCCGTTCAGCCGGTTGCGGCGCTGCAGAGCGAATATTCGCTCTGGTGGCGGGAACCCGAAGTGGAGGTGATACCGACACTCGAGGAACTCGGCATCGGCTTCGTTCCGTTTAGTCCGCTGGGCAAGGGCTTCCTCACCGGCAAGATCAGCGAAAGCACGCAATTCGACAAGACCGACTTTCGCAACGTCGTTCCTCGCTTTACGCCGGAAAACCGCAAGGCGAATCAGGCGATGGTTGATCTGATCGGCAAGTTCGCACAACAGAAAAAGGTGACGCCTGCCCAGATCGCCCTCGGATGGCTGCTGGCCCAGAAGCCGTGGATTGTTCCTATCCCTGGGACAACTAAGCTAAATCGACTCGACGAGAACATCGGAGCGGCCACCGTCCTATTCTCGCCGGGAGAGCTCCGTGAGCTTGAAACTGCGACCTCCATCATTGCCTTGCAAGGTGCTCGATACCCCGAAGCGCTGCAGAAGCTGGTGGGCCGCTGAACTCGACACACCATGAGGTTCACCGGCTTTACCAACTCTCCTGATTACACGGAGTCGAGTATGAAGATCCTGCTTCGCTCGCGGACAATGATCTTGATCATCGCGCTGCAGGACCGGCATTTCAGGGCGTGGCGGCTGACCTCGCTAGGGAGAGCAAGCCGCCATCGAGGTTACAGTCCACCGCCCACCTACCGGTTGACCAGACGCAGGGCCACGCCATCGGTGAATCTCGGCGAACCCAATACACGGCTGCCGCCCGCATGCCCAAAACTCTCGGTATGCAGCACGCCCCCGGTCGCCACGTTGATCCACTCGGCCGAGTACTGCCCCTTTGGCAAGTCCAGCGTGAGTTCGGTCGGCCCATTTCCATCCAGGTAAATCGCATACTCGCGACCCGGATTCGATAGCACCCGCGCGCTTACTCCAGCCGCGTGCTTCACCACCGCACGGTCCGGCCGCAACTCGGTCAGCGAAAAGCGTTGTAGGAATTTCTGCAGGATTGCGAGTTGCCGCCGCAAGGTCGCGCTGCCGCCGCCTGGACCATTTACTTCCGTGTCGCCACCATCTTCATGGCCCACGGAAAACGAATAATCCAGACCATCGAACGTGCCGCCGCCGGAAAGGAGAAAATTCCATGCTTGACGCAAGTACACTTTGTCTTCGCGCCCCAGAAATCCGGTTTCGTCGTAGCCGATCGCTTTATCCAGGCCGTAGTTGTCCAGCGCCGCCTGCGAATACGCGTAGTGAAAATTCACGATGTTCGTCTGCGGTAGCAGCGTGCGCACCGGAAAATAAAAATTGCAGTAGTTCTGTGCGATCAAATGCTTGCTTGGCAGCGTGGATTCTTCGCTCACAATCCATTCGGCGACTTTGCCTTGCCACGCGACCGACGCTTCATCGGCCAGGTCCACTGAATTCGGGTAGTTGTCGCGACCCGGCTTCGGCAAATAGGGATTCACTACGTTCGACAGCACTGGTCTGTCCGACCACGGCTCGTTCTGGATTTCAAAAATCACGTTGTCGAAGCCGTTTGCTTCGCGCACCAGCTTTCGCACGTATTGTTCCTGGAATTTCAGCACGTTTCCGTTTTGCAGAGTCGTCACCTTCTTCCAGTCGCTCACGTCGGTGCCGTTCACGTTGTTCGCCGAGTTGAACGGACTGACTGTCCACTGCAGTTCGCCATAGGTTGAGGAAAACAGTGAAATCTCCACCACGATTCCGTGCTTCGCGGCTTCCGCCAGAAAATCTTGGTAGCGCGCGAAATATTCCGGATTCCATTTGCTCAGATCGAACTTGCTACCGCCGCCAGCATAACCGCCGGTTTCACTCCGCATCCACGGCACAAGAAATCTGCCGGGCTGCGGCGCCAGGGTGTTGCGCTTGATCCCGAACGATGTCGCGGGAACTTCCACGTAACTACCGCCGAAAATACGCGTGAAATTCATCCCTTCCGCCGCCAGCGTCGCCAGGTATTTCTTGTAATCAAAGTCCGCATTCAGCACCGAGCCGTAGTGCTCGCCACTAGTGATCAACACCGCGGGCTGCCCCCGAAACAGGAAATAATGCGGATTCTTCGGGTGCAACCGAATGGGCTCGGGGGTCTGCGAAGAAAGCGGCCATCCGCCAACAAAAAGAGCCAGAAAGAGAAATGCCAGACCAGCCTTAGGGATGGAAATCACCATATCGGTTTCCTTTCGCAGATAGAATCGCAGCGCAATTTGCCCGCGATAGGTTACACCGTTCGGGCGAGATAGCTTGGCACCACCCAGCGCTCTCCTGCGGAGACCTTCGCCGCTGGCTACCCGGATTCCTCGGGGTTGTGTTATAAACGGTGCCGCCGTGAAACGGGATGTTCAGCGCGCCGGCGTATCCGATCTTCAGGGCGGATCTCGCGGCCAAATTCGCGGAAAAACCGGCGAGATTGCCCGGCAACAGGGCCGGAACGTTTTGGCGGAAAAATCCGTCGCCTCGCACGTCCCCGCGGCGGCCGCGGAAGACGCTTCGCGGTTTTGTCCGGTCTGCTGGGAGCGGCTGGAAGCGCGGCGCTGCAAACTGATCTGCAACGTATGCGGATACTATATGTCTTGCGCAGACTATTACTAACTGGTTTGAGAGTTTTTGTGAATCTGACCTGAAATTTCAGTACGATTTTACAAACCGTCAGGTCAAGAGATATGCTTTGGGGCTCCGGGACAGGTTGCCGACGGACCCGCTTACGAACGAGGAGGAAAAGAACGTGGCATTGAAACTGAATCAACGGGAAGTGGACGGCGTGACCGTGGTCGCGCTGGACGGGCGGATCGTGCTCGGCGAAGAGAGTAACGCGCTCCGCGAAAAGGTAAAAAGCCTGCTGGCCGAGGGCAAGAAAAAGATTGTCCTGAACATGGACAACATCACGTTCATCGACAGCGCGGGCTTGGGCACGCTGGTGGCTTCGCACCACACCGCGAAAAAAGATGGCGCGTCGCTGCGCTTGTGCCACCTGGGCAGCAAGTTCCAGGAAGTTTTGCAAATCACCAAGCTGCTTACCGTGTTCGAGGTATACGACACCGAAGCGGCGGCGGTGGCCAGCTTCTCCAAGTAATTTTGGATTGCCGGAAAATTCAAAAGAGGCGCGCTGGAGCGCGCCTCTTTGTTTTTTATCGCCGCGAAATCTTAGAGGTCCAGACGACAGGTGGTGATGCCGCTGAGCAGCTTGGGATAAAAGTCAGTGGACTTTTGCGGCATTACTTCGTTAGCGGTTGCAATTTCGACGACCTTCTCCACGTCGACAGGGTTAAGCAGAAAGGAAACTTGTGCGCGCCCGGAATTGACGGCGGCGATCGCGGCGGAAGCTTCGCGTTCGTAAGTAAGGTTCATCTCCTTGGTTGCGGCCTGGAGCGTGATGCCGAGCGCCGGCTCGAGAATCCCGTCATGCAGCAGCACCACATCGAGTTCGCGTTGTTGAGCCGGAACATTGGGAAGCAACTGGCTCAGGTCTGCGCCCGGCCGTAACTGGAACAGATAGAACGCGCGCTGGCCATTTACGGAGGGGCAAGCGCCGATGCTGCGCTGCGCCGCCGTTTCCTTCAGGCGGGCCAGGAATTTTTCCTGCACCTGTGTCTGCTGAGCCTCGTTGGCACAAGAAAACACTTCGGCGGAAAACCACGGCTCCAGGTACCGACGCACCGCGGACCAGGAAAAGTCGTGCACGTGGGCAACGACGCGATGCGTGGCGAGAATGGTCAGGCCTTCGCTGCGCGTGTTGACGAAGGTCATCATGGCGCGTTCGTAGCTAGCGGTGGGTAGGGCGGAAGCGCCGGCTTGCGCGCGGCGTTCGTTGCGATAATTCAGGGCGGTTTCGTAGCGGTGGTGGCCGTCGGCGATGACCAGCTTCTGATCGGCCATAGCCCGGCGAATTGCTTCGATGCGATCCGGTTCGATGATCGGCCAGAGGCGATGGATTACGCCGTATTCGTCGGTAAGCTCCGTTGCCGGCGCTGCTGATTTTTCCGTATCGGCGATTACCGCGTCTACGCGTTTCTCTGGATCGGAATAGAGCATGAAGAGTTGGCCGGTATGCAAGCGCGTGTGGCGCAGAAGTTCCAGGCGATCCGCTTTGGGACCGGAGAGCGTGTGCTCGTGGCGGAAGACCACACCAGCGGAATAGTCTTCCAGCTGGCCGGCGCCGATGAAGCCGCGGCGAGTGCGGCGCTCATTCGAACCGGGAACGATGAATTCCTGGGTGTAGGCATACAAGGCCGGTGCGGGATCCTGCAGCAAGACGGAGTCGCGAATCCACTCTTCGACTTTGGCGGCGGCGCGTGTGTATACGTTGTTTTGCGCGTCATCGCTTTCGCGGGTGCGGCCCTTTTCCACTGCGATCAAGTTGTGGGGGTGCATGTCGTAGTATTCAGACTGGCGCTGTGGAGTGATTTTGTCGTAGGGCTGGGTGAGCACGCGATCGAAGGGTGCGACCTCGGGGTTGAAGCGGAATGCGCGGAACGGGAATACCTGGGCCATGAGTTCTCCGGTGGTATTTAGAAAGATTGTGAAAAGCTGAAATGCAATTCCTCGAGGGGCTAAGCCCGCCTATCGCCAAGGCACTTATGTCGCAGCTGAAGCTGCGCCCCCAAGAACCGCTCTTCCTGATCGATGCGGCGTGGAAGGCGGAAACAAGTAGTTTAATCGAAGCGCAGCAGAGAATGCGACGCGCGTATTAAAATAAAAAGATATGAATGAAAAATTACGCGGGCCAATCAGGGCGCTAGTCTTTGATCTGGATGGGACGCTGATTGATTCGAAGAAGGACCTGGTGCTTTCGGTAAATGCGACACTGCGAGCGATGGGACGGCCAGAACTGCCGGCGGAACTGGTGGCGAGCTACGTGGGTTCGGGAGCTCCGGTGCTGATCAGCCGAGCGTTGGGAGGAGCGCCGGATCGAGAGGAGCTGGAGCGAGCGCTGAAATATTTTCTGGCGCATTACGAAGCGCACAAGGTGGATTTCACCAGGCCGTATCCGGGCGTGTGTGAGGCGCTCGAGCGACTGCACGGAACGCCGATGGCGGTGCTGACCAACAAGCCGGCGAACATCAGTGTGCGGATTCTGGAAGGACTGGGTTTGGCGAAATTTTTTCAAGTGATTTACGGCGGGAATAGTTTTGCGACCAAAAAGCCCGATCCATTGGGAGCGAACACCGCGCTTGCGGACTTGAAAGTTGCGGCGAGCGAAGCGGCGATGGTGGGCGATTCCGAAGTAGACGTGCAGACGGCGAGGAATGCCGGAATGATTTCGGCAATCGTCAACTTTGGATTTGGCATGCACGACCGGGAGAAGTATCCGGCGGACCTGTACCTGGACCGCTTGGACGAGCTGGTGCCGCTCGTGGCTAGGGGTTTTGAGGAGAAGAATCGGCAGAAGGTTCCGTAGTGGGCGCCGGTGCGGCGGGAAACGCCAAAATGGTTTTCTTCACGTCGAGAATGTAGACCATCTGGTGTGCGGTAAGAACCAAGAGCCGGTCGCCCTTCTCGGAAAAGCAGAGATAGTTGATGTAGTCGGGAAATTTGCGTTCAGCGAGCTTGGCCGCGGTTCCCAGATTGTAAAAGGTGAGTTTGCCGGCTCCATCATCGAGGGCCAGCAATTTAGCAGAATCGCTGACGGCGGGATAGTTACCCCGAAATCTGCCGAACAGAGTGCCGTCATTCAAGCGAAAGACGGTGAGGCGGTACGGGTCCTTGAGGAGAAAAAGAAAGTTGCCAACGGAAAACGCGGAATCGAAACTGGCAGGACCGCTGCCAAATTGAACTAGGACACCGCCCAGGGAAACTCCGGAAGCGGCATCCAGTACTTCAAAGAAGGAATCCTGATCCTTGACCTTTTGTTTCTTGTAGGCCTCGCGCGCTGCGGGAAAGCGATTGGCCGCGCTCAAAGCCGGCGCGGTGTGCGCTTGCCATCCAAGGACCATGCGATCGCCCTGCGGATCAGAAAAGGGCACGGGAGGAAATCTTTCAAAAGCGCGATCCCAGAGCACGCGTCCGGAAGACGGATCAAGACCGTGGAGCTCAAAAGGAATGGTCCCCCTAAAACCCATTCCGAAGTAAAGGCCCATTTCCTGGTAGAGGGAGTAAGAGATAAACGCGCTGCGGGACGAGACCAGGTCGTGGGCCTGATCCGCTTTCCATACGGGCGAGCCCGAAGGAGCGGATTGACCGCTCGCCCACCGCAGGACACTCGGAAACGCCTTTCCGCGACGAGGGACGCCAAAAAAAGCGGATTCGGCCGTGTCGAACCAAGCGCCGCGAAAGCTCCGGAGCGCGGAAAGACGGTTGCCGGTCGCGAGCGCAAAGGTTGCACCGACACCCTGGAGTGAGAGAGCCAAGGTAGTAAGGGACGGATCGGCTAGCGCGGCGCCAAATACCGGGAAAGGCCCAAGCGGGAGGCGACCAGCGGCGGCGGGGCGCTCTTCACCCACATGATAAAGGCGCAATTCACCCTCAGCATTGCATAGCGCCAGTTCATCGCCGTAAACGTCCGCACCGAGATTGGACGGCGTAGAAAGCACAATATTTTTCTCCAGATCAAAAAGGGTCACGCCGGGAGCGTCAGAATCCATGAGTAATGCGAAGCGCGAATTGCTAGCGAGAGCAACCGTATCGGCGGTGAAGGCTAGGGCGCCAAGAACGTCGCCAGTCGCAAGAGAGATGACTTGATGGACAGGTTCTTTGTTGGAGTTGAACTCTGAAACCAGGACATGATCGTCGGACGGAAAGCCCAGGATGACACGATTCTTTTTGCGCATAGCCCTGGGCAAGTCGGACTTGTGAAGAGAAGGGAGATCCAGGCGAAAGGAAGCAGCCTCATGATTGACCAGAAGGAACGTCGCATCGGGCGCGAAGTAGACAGCCGAATGAAATGTGCCACGGTCGGCGAGAGCAGAAAAATCAGCAAACATGTACCCAAACGGTGCGGAAAAAGGAGAATCGTAATTTCTGGCGATGGGAACAAAAGCGCCGCCGGTAAACACCGCAGACAAACGCTGCGAATAAACGCGTTGGAAATCGCTGGTGCGATAAAGATCGAGAAAAAATTCCGGAGTGAAACAAGCGATCCAGGCGGCGTCGGGCGAGACCTGAGCGTCGAGACAACCCTGCTGGACGGGCAACTCGCGGCGTGCCGGCTGGTTCGGATCGGACAGACGCCAGGTGGTCAGCACGAGGTCGTGGCCAAGAATGGAAAGACTTTGCGAGTCGGCCGAGAACGCGGCGGGATACGCTATGCCAATATCGGCATACAGGAGAACGTGGAGCGGCTTGTGGGCGAGCACAAGAATGCCCGCCTGATCCTGGATCAGCAGATGTGAACCGTCCGGGCTGAAGCGCAAGCGAGCGCCCGCGCGCAGCGGAGGATTCAGTCTTTGAGAAGAGAGGACACCCACGGAATGATCAACGGGTGTATCGGGTTCGGAGGGCCAAGGATGCTTGGGTTCTTGGGAATGGAGCGGCGCTGCGAGGAAGAAAAGGAGTGCCAGCAAGGCAAGAGAGGTCCGACAGCGGGCCGGACCGACCGGGGTTATAAACAGCAAGATTATCACTTTGCCAAGTATAGCGGTTTTTCAAATGCGAAGCAGAGCAGCCTGAGGAACAGGGCCACTTGCGAAGAGCACGGGCACCAGGCAGACTCGGCGCGTGCTGATTGGACTGTTTCCAGAACTGGATGCCCCGGGCGGCGTGCAACGAGCAGGGCGCCATCTGGCCGCGGTGATGACGGAATTTGCCGCCAGCCGCGGGCTGGAGTGCCGCATTTTGAGTTTGAACGACCTGGCAGGACTGAAGCGGCTTAACGTGACCGGGCGGGAGATCGTGTTCACGGGAAGTGAGCGAAGGAAAGGAAATTTCCTCGCAGCGGCGCTAAAGAGCGCTCGGCGGGCTTCGAGCAAGGGCAAGAAAGCGCCAAAAATCGTACTGGCTGGGCATCCAAACTTGGCACCTGTGGTGCGGGCGATGCGACTGGTGGCGCCGCGAATGAAAGCGATTATCTGCACGCACGGCGTGGAAGTGTGGCAGGCGCTGCCGCGAATGCGGCGATACGCGCTGCGCAAAGCCGACGTGGTGCTGGCTCCGAGCAAGTACACGGCGGACCATGTGGCGGCGGATCAGGGAGTGGATCCGGCGAAAATTCGCGTGCTGCCGTGGGCATTGGATCCACAGTTCGAGGCGCTGGCGGCGAACGCCGGGAAAAATCCGGCCCCGGCAAACTTTCCGCGGGGACAAGTGGTGCTGACGGTGGGGCGCTGGCGTGCGGAGGAGCGCTACAAAGGAATGGACACGTTGATCACGGCGCTGCCCAGACTGCTGCCGCGCTGGCCGGAGCTGCAACTGGCGGCGGTCGGAGACGGCGACGATCGTGCGTGGCTCGAAGACCTGGCGGAAGAGACCGGCGTGGAGCGGCACGTGCATTTTCTTTCGGAGTTGAGCTACCAGGAATTGGCAGCGTGTTACGGGCATTGCGAGATGTTCGCGCTGCCGAGCCGCGGCGAAGGATTCGGGCTGGTGTACCTGGAAGCGATGGCGTGCGGAAAGCCGGTGATCGGCGGGGCACATGGCGGAGCGCCGGAGGTAATCGAAGATGGAAAGACCGGCTACCTGGTGCCGCATGGAGACGCGGCGCAACTGGCTGCGGCGATGGAAACGCTGTTGAGCGACGCCACACTGCGCGAGGAAATGGGGCGGCGAGGGAAGCAACGGGTGGAAAACGAATTTCGATTCAATTTTTTTGCGAAGTCCTTCCGGAAAATCCTGCGCGAGCTATGCGACTCCTGAGCGTCACGCAATCCTACGCGCCATTTTACGAATTCGGCGGGCCACCGACGAAAGTGGAAGCGCTGGCGAATGGGCTGACACAGCGCGGGCACAGCGTGACGGTGTTAACCGCCGACTGGGGTTTCGAGAAGCGCGGGGAAGCGGACGGAAAAGACGTTCGTTCACGCCGGTCGCCATTTGGGTGGACGCGGGAAGCGAACGGTGTTGAAAGCATCTACCTACCGACATGGTTTCGTTATCGAGCGCTCAGCTGGAATCCGGCCGTCGGGCGATATTGCCGGGCCCGGCTCGGGCAGTTCGATGTAGCGCACATTTTCGGGTTGTACGATTTGCTGGGACCGGAGGTGGCGCGGGCCTGCCGAAACCAGGGGATTCCCTACGTGGTGGAGCCGATCGGGATGTTTCTGCCGATTGTGCGCAACCTAGCGCTGAAGAGGGTCTATCACACCCTGTGGGGCGGGCAACTCCTGGCAGGTGCGGCGGCAGTGGTGGCAACGTCGGAGCAGGAGGTCGAGGAGTTAGCGAAAGGCCGTAGCTCGTCCGGTCAAGGCGGAATCCCACGACACAAGATCGTGCTACGGCGAAACGGAGTAATGGCGCCGCGGGAACTGCCAGCGCGGGGAGTGTTCCGAGCAAAGTACGGACTACCAGCCGATGCCATCGTGCTGCTCTTCCTAGGCCGACTTTCCGTGAAGAAGAGTCCGGAATTGTTGCTGGAGGCGTTCGCGCAACTTCCCGAGCGGGTAGGCGGAACCAGCATGCGACTGGTGTTTGCAGGGCCGGATGAAGGCGGCATGCGAACCTGGTTGCAAAACCAAGCAAAGAACCTGGGCGTAGAGGAGCGGGTGATCTTTACCGGTAGCGTCTTCGGCGAAGAAAAGTGGGCGGCCTATCGCGACGCCGACGTGTTTGTATTGCCTTCGCAAAACGAGAATTTCGGAAATACGGCAGCCGAGGCGGCGGCTTGCGGGACGCCCGTTGTGGTGACGGAGAACTGCGGGATCGCGCCGTTGCTGGCGGGAACCGCAGGAATCGTGGTTCGGCATGAAACCTCCGAGGTGGTGGCGGCCGTCAAAGAGGTATTATTTGACGGAGAGCTGCGCGAGCGCCTGGCCCAGGGCGGGAGGAGCGCGGCGAGCCGTCTCGGCTGGGACGAACCGGTGAGCGAGATGGAACGGCTGTACGCGAAGTTCGCGAAGGCGACTCGCCCGATACGACGAACCGCAGACCAGGGTTAGCAGTGTGTTGAGCGTGAGGCAAAACCTCTTTCGAATCAGTTGGCGAACCGTCAACATATTGCTGGTGGTGTCAGCAATGACCCTGGTGTATTCGGCGAGTTGGGAATATTCCGTGCGGCGGTACCTGGACGGGTTTTCCGATGCTATCGTGCCGGCCGGAGCGACGCCTGAGAAGAGAGTCCAGTCCATCCTGGACTGGATGCAGACGGGTCCGCCGCGTTCAGAGGACTCCAGCCCTACCGGGCTGGCCATGCGCGACCCGGAAAAAACCTTGAATTACGAGCAACTGCTTTCGGTGTGCGGAACGGCGACCAACGCGTTTCTGAATCTGGCGCGTAGTTCGAACCTGCAGACGCGGCGGCTGCTGTTGCTGACTCCGGACCGCAATACCAAGCACGTGGTAGCGGAAGTGCAGCTGAAAGGCCGATGGGTGGTCGTGGATCCGACCTACCGGGTGATCCTGCGAAATGCGGCAGGCGAAATGGTGACGCGAGATGAGCTGCGGAATCCGCGGACGTTTGCCGAGGCCATCGGGAAGGTCCCCGGTTATCCGGCGGAATATAACTACGAACATTTTGCCCACGTACGGGTGGCGCGACTCCCCCTACAAGGGCTGCAACTGCGGCCGATTTTGGATCGCATTTTTCCCGGATGGGACGAAAAACTGGATTGGAGCCTGCTGCTCGAGCGGGAATCGTTTTTTGTGCTGACGATAGCGGCATGGGTGACCTTGTTTCTTTGTATCCTGCGGCAATTACTGGCCTGGTATGCGGACCGGAAACTGAAGATTCCGCGGTTTCATCTGTGGTCGCATCTGACGCGAGCAGGGTCGGCCTTTTTCACGACGCCTGAGATAAAATAGCGGCGTGTGCGGAATCTGCGGCGTCGCGTTCCTGAACACTGCGAAAGATGCTGAGTCGCGCGTGCGCGCGATGGCCGCGGCCATGCGCCATCGCGGACCGGATGGCGAAGGCTTCTTGATCCATGATCCGCGGGCGCCGGGCCTGGCCCTGGGGATGCGCCGGCTGAGCATCATTGACCTGGCCGGCGGACAGCAACCCATCTGGAATGAAACGCTCGACGTGGGAGTAGTGTTCAACGGCGAGCTGTATAACTACCGCGAACTGCGCGAACGACTGGCGCGTTGCGGACATCAATTCACGACACATTCCGACACCGAAATTCTGGTGCATGCGTGGGAAGAGTGGGGCGAAGAATGCCTCAGCGAACTGCGCGGCATGTTCGCATTTGCGATTGCGGATTTCCGGAAGCAGTTCAACGCAGGGCCGGTGCTGTTTTTGGCGCGCGATCCGCTGGGAATCAAGCCGCTGTATTACACGCAGACAACGGAAGGATTTGCGTTCGCGTCGGAAGTGCGCGCGCTCGTGGCCAGCGGGATTCCGTCGCGGGAAATTTCGCAGGACGCGCTGACCTCGTACTTGCTGTTTGGAAGCGTCAGTGAGCCGGTGACGATGATCGAAGGCGTGTTTTCGGTGCCGCCCGGGCATCGCGTGCTTTTGTATGTGCCCGACCGGAGGCGGCTACCGCGCACCCACCCGTGGTGGGATCCGCGGCGAAGTCCGGCGGCGAAGGACCCGCGGGCACCGAAAACATTTGCGGCTGCGGCAACGGCGCTGCGGCCGATGCTGGAAGACAGTGTCCGCGCGCACCTGATTGCCGACGTGCCGGTGGGATTGTTCTTGTCGAGCGGACTGGATTCGGGAGCAATTGCCGCGCTGGCGGCGCGAGAGCACGCGGGGATTCAGAGTTTTACGTTGGCGTTTCCGGGAACGGCGTTTGACGAATCGCAGTTGACACGGGCGGTGGCACAAAGGTGCGGAACCAAGCACAGTGAACTGGCGCTGAAAGGCGAGGAAATTCCGGGCCGGCTCGATGAGGCGCTGGCCGCGCAGGACCAGCCGACGATGGACGGGATCAATACCTATTTTGTCTCGTGGGCGGCACGGCAGGTCGGATTGAAGGTCGCGCTGTCGGGATTGGGCGGCGACGAGTTGTTTGCGGGGTATTCGACGTTTGCGCACACACCGCGGCTGGCGCGGCTGGCTGGCATGGCTAAGTTTGTACCGGCGCTGTTGCGCAAAGTGAGTGCCGAAATGGTGATTGCGGCGGGTGGTCCAGGGCGTTCGCCGGACGCGGGGCGGAAGCTGGCTGCGGTGTGGAGAGAGCCGGCGAGGCTGCCGCATGCTTATTATTTCGCGCGGACATTGTATCCGCCGGGCGAGATTGAAAAGCTGATGGAGCCGCGATTTCGGCCAAGCACGGTGGCTGCGGATGGATATTCGCTCGAGCCCACATGGCTCGGCTGGCTACAACGCGGAGCGGACGAAGCGCGCCGCATGGAGACTGCGGCGGCGATAGGTTGGATGGAAATGCGTTCGTATATGGCGAGTACGCTGCTGCGCGACACGGATTCGGTGAGTATGGCGCGATCGCTGGAGGTGCGTGTACCGCTGCTGGACACGCCGCTGGTGGAATTTGTGAACGCCTTGCCGGACGCGGCGCGGCGGCGACAAGACGTACAGAAAGCCCTGCTGGTCGAGGCGCTGGGATCGTTGTTGCCGGCGGAAATTGCGGCACAGAAAAAGCGGACGTTTACGCTGCCTTGGGAACAGTGGTTGCGCGGACCGTTGCAGGCGCGTGTGGAAGAGAGTTTTGCGCACCTCTCGCCGCAACTTGCGCCGCTGTTGAAGATCGAGGGCGTGCGCGGCGTCTGGCAGGCGTTTCTGGCGGGCAAGACCTCGTGGTCGCGGCCTTGGGCGATTTTTGCGCTGAATGAATGGGCGCGCCGGGGCGGCGCGGCGCCCGCTGACTGATCGCTTCCGCAACTGGGTTACACTGAAAGTCCAGCCGCACACGACGACGACATGAACATCCTTGGGATCAACGCGTACCACGGCAATGCTTCGGCCGCGATTTTGTGCGACGGGAAGCTGGTTGCCGCGGTGGAAGAAGAGCGCTTCAACCGGGTGAAGTATGCGGCGGGATTTCCGGCGGCCGCAATTCGATACTGTTTAGAGACTGCGGGGATTACGCTGGCGGAAGTGGATCACGTGGCGGTGCCTCGAAATCCTTACGCGCGGCTAGGGACAAAATTGTTTTATGCACTGCGTATGCCGTCGTTCGCGCGGGAACGCGCCAGGGTGCTGCAAAAGTTCACCGGAATTCCGGAAGCGCTGGCGGCCGCGTTTGATCCTGCGCCGGAGAAATTGACGGCCCAATTTCATCGGGTGGAGCACCATGTTGCGCATCTAGCGAGTGCGTTCTACTGTTCGCCGTTCGAAGAGGCGGCGCTGCTTTCCGCGGATGGCTTGGGCGATTTCGCGAGTTCGATGTGGGGTGCCGGCTTTGGCCGCCGAATGAATTTTCACGGATCGGTGGCCTTTCCGCACTCGCTGGGGCTGTATTACAGCGCGGTTACGCAGTACTTGGGCTTTTTGAAATTCGGCGATGAATACAAAGTGATGGGGCTCGGCGCATACGGCGAGCCGGAGTTTTTGCCGGAGTTTCGGGAGATTGTGCATTCAAACGGCACGCGGTTCCACTTGGGGCTGGAATACTTCACGCACCATCGAACGGGGCCGGAGATGAGCTGGGCCGCAGCGGACAAAACGCCGGTGCTGGGGAAGTTGTATTCGGACGAGATGCCCAAGAAACTCGGGCCGGTGCGTACGCCGGATGAACCGATCAAGCAGCGGCACCAGAATCTGGCGTGTTCCCTGCAGGCAAGGCTCGAAGAAGTTTATTTGGGGATGCTCGAGCGGTTGCGTGCCGAAACCGGAATGAAATCGGTATGTCTGGCGGGCGGGGTGGCGTTTAATTGCGTAGCAAACGGAAAAATTCCCGCCGCGACGGGATTTGAAAATGTTTATGTGCATCCGGCTGCGGGGGATGCGGGGCTCGCCGTGGGCGCGGCGCAATTTGTATGGCACCAGGTACTCGGAAATCCGCGTGAATTCGTGATGGAGCACGCCTATTGGGGGCCGGAATTTTCGCGCGAGGAAATTCGCGCGGCTGTGAAAGCGTCGCGCCTGATAGAAAACGGGTGCGCGGTCAGCGAATTGCCGGAAGCAGAACTGCTGCGCAAGACGGCCGGGATCATTGCCGATGGCAAAATTCTAGGATGGTTCCAGGGACGGGCGGAGTGGGGACCGCGGGCGCTCGGCAACCGCAGCATCGTGGCCGATCCGCGCCGGCCGGAGATGAAAGAGACCTTGAATCGCCGTATCAAGCATCGCGAAATCTTCCGGCCGTTCGCCCCGTCGATTCTTGCAGAAAAGACCGGAGAATGGTTCGAACAGACGTATCCCTCACCGTTTATGACCATGGCGTACGCGGTGAAGCGAGAGAAGCGCGACAAAATACCCGCGCCAACGCACGTGGACGGCACCGGGCGGTTGCAAACGGTCACGCCCTCCGCAAATCCACGTTATTGGAAGCTGATCAGCGAATTCGAACGCCAAACCGGCGTGCCGGTGGTGCTCAATACCTCATTCAACGACAACGAACCAATTGTCTGCAAGCCGCAGGAAGCCATCGACTGCTTCGAACGGACGCAGATGGATGCCCTGGTGCTCGGCGATTTGCTGATTATGCGAACTCAGAACTGATTCGCATCTCAGGTCATTTTCATCGGCGTATTCTTTACGCGACTCCGTTTGTAAAGCCAGCGTTCTATGAGCCGTCCAATGAAGTAATACCACCCGAACAAGAACGTGGGCATGACCACCATGAAGATGAGCACTTCGCTGGTCCCTTGGCGGCCGAAAGCCAACACCAGCGCAAAAGCCGCCAGAAAAGCGGGAAAGGCCGAAACCACCAGCACCTTGTCCAGCCAACCCGGAGCGACGCGCGGAGAGGAAAGGTCCCAACTGGCGCATTGAGCCGGATCGTCCTTACAACGTTCGGCGGGCTTGGGATTGCGGTTCAGGGGATCGGTGTCCAGGCGAAGCGAAGACCACCAGAAGTAACGATTGGGAGAGCGCTGCAATTCGTCGTTGACGCGCGAAGACTGGTAGCTCACCACTGTGAACAGCACCAACCCGGCCAGGGGAAAAAGAATGCTCCAGCGCACGCGCATACTTTATTGAAACACCCCCGGCCCTGGTGTGGGCTGGCGATTTTACGGTATGTCGCGATGAGAGCACGCGGGGCGACTTAAGAGTCCCGTGTACAATCTCTTGGTGCGGATCCTGCTGCTGAATCTCTACTATCCCCCCGACACATCGGCAACCGCAAAAATGGCCGAAATGGTCGTGAGCGCGCTGGCAAAGGGAAATCGCGTAACGATTTTGTGCGGGCGGCCATCGTATGATCCGACAGACCGTCGTCCTTGGCGCTTTTATCAAGTGGAAGACATCGCGAACTTGCGGATCGTCCGCGTGGGCTCGACCGATTTCCCCCGCATGCAGATGAAGCGGCGGGTCCTGAACTACCTCACTTACACCGCGCTGGCCATTCCGCGTGCGTTGTTCACGCCTTGTGACGCGGTCCTAGCCATGACGGATCCGCCGTTTGAAGGCATCGTTGGCGCATTGGTGGCGTCGCTCAAACGCAAACCGTACTACTACAACATTCGCGACATGTATCCGGACATGGCGGTAGGAGGCTCGATCGTCAAGCCGGGACTCCTGTCGCGTATCTGGGAACAACTGCATCGTTGGGCGCTCCGCCGCGCGACGAAAGTAATCGTGTTGGGCGAAGACATGCGCAACCGCATCCTGGCCAAGGGCGTTCGCGCGGAGCGAATCGCAATTGTGCGCGACGGCGTCGAGATCCCCGGTGCCGATGTGCCGCAGCCGCAACTCGACCGCGAAGTCATCCAAAACATTCGCAGTGATTTTCGCTTTGTGCTGCTGCACGCGGGTAATCTCGGATTCTATGGCGCGTGGCCCACAGTGGTTGCGGCAGCCAAGCAACTGGCCAGCGACGGAATTGGGCTTGTGTTCGTCGGCGAAGGAGCACAGCGTGCGGAAATTGAAACTCTGGCGGCGGGTGCTTCCAACATTCGTTTCCTTCCTTTCTTTTCCGCCACGAAAATTCCGTCGGTGCTCGCCGCTGCGGACGCTCATCTGATCACCGTGAAACGAGGACTGGAAGGCGTAGTGGTTCCCAGCAAGATGTACGGCATCCTGACTGCAGGCAAGCCGATTATCGCCGTGGCCCCGCGAGAGACCGACGCCGTAGCCCTGGGCGAAAAACTAGGATTCAGCGCAGGCGCCAACCCGGACGATCCGCAAGACGCGGCGAGGGTCATCCGGGAGCTGGCCAGCAATCCGGTGCGGCAGGCGGAGATGGCGGCGGCAGCGCGAGCCGCCGCTCCGGCCTACGACCGGGCGAAGGAATTGCAAAACCTAGTGCACATCATGACCGCCGCGCAGACCTGACCGGCGAACATCCAGCAAAAATTCTTCTGTGATCCACCATATTTTCTGCTTTTCCTATGGAATACATAGTTATCTGTATTTTAGAATTTCTTTGTATTTTAACTGGCCAATCATCCCTTTCCGCGCTATCTTCTAGACGCTGCGTGGGGCAGCCAGTTGGCCTACCCTGGGTCAACGCTCCCGGAATTTCACTTGGGAGCCGGATCCCCAATCCGGCATTGAGTCGCGTGTGTCTGCCGATGGCGCCGGCCTCATCGGTTCCGTAACTCTGAAAATTGAGGGTGCATGGCCGCCGGCCTGCTTGCATTTCTAATTGCACTATTGGCGTCTCTAACCCTTACCGTTCCTGTCCGTGCTTTTGCTTTACGCGTGGGAATGGTTGACCGCCCTGGTCCGCGTAAGGTTCACATGCAGCCGATACCGCTGCTTGGCGGCCTGGCCATCTATGCCGGCGTCGCTCTCGCGGTGCTCTTTCTCGTACAAGGGACCGCGCGCGACCAAGTGTGGGGCATTCTGGCGGGCGCTACTCTCATCGCCGCAGTGGGTATTCTCGATGACCGCGGGTTGCTGCATCATCAGATCAAGCTGTTCGTGGGAATGCCGCTGGCGGCGGTCATCTTGCTGCTCAGCGGAATTCGCGCGCAGATATTCAGCACCGTCGTGGGCGGCCGCACCGGCGACATTCTGGACGCTGCGCTAACCATCGTCTGGGTCGTCGGGATCACCGCTTCGTTCAGCATCCTCGATCACATGGACGGCTTGTGTGCCGGAGTGGCGGCGATGGCGGCGGCATTCTTTGCTTTGTTGGCCTATTTGAACGGCCAGGTGCTGGTCACCGTTTTAGCGGCAGCGGTGCTCGGCGCGGCGTGTGGCTTCCTGCGTTGGAATTTCAAACCGGCCAAGATTTTCATGGGCGATGGCGGCGCAATGTTTCTGGGATTCCTGATGGCCACCTTGGCACTGAAGCTGCGTTTTGCGCAACCGAATCTGATTTCTGCCTGGCTGGTGCCCATGCTGATTCTCGGCGCGACCATTTTTGACACTGCACTGGTCACCATTTCGCGCAGCCGCCGCGGCCTGCTTCCCTTCGCGACTCCCGGCAAAGATCACGCCGCGCACCGCCTGGCGAATATCGGCCTCGGACAGCGCGGAGCCGTGTTGACCATGTACATGGTGGGCGCGGTTTCGGGTGCGCTGGCGCTGCTGGTCAGCACGTTTCCGATTTCGTTTGCCTTAGTCACCATCGTTTTCGCCGCGGCGATTGCGCTGGTCGGCATAGCCTATCTGGAGCGCGCTCCTTACGAGCGCCAGGTGCGTAAACCCGCCGCCGCAAGCGACTGAAAGTATCTGGCATTTAGTTTCCCGCCAACCTTGGATTCGCTATACTTTTGTGGCTGCTTGCGGCTTCTTATGGGTGGGTGTGAGCCTTTCTCGAGAAGTCTGCTGCGGAAAGACCCGCAAGCGGGCAGCGAAAAACATTTTTTTCGAAAGAAGCCCGGCGCCGCTGCAGTTTTCCGGGTTAATCGGGTGAACCGGACGAGTGCACGAGAACCAGCCTGAGAGCAAACATGGCGGCGTAGTCGTTGTGGGCGGCTCCGCAGCGGGATTCCTCACTGCCGCCAAAGTGGCGGCGGGCGGGCGAGAAGTTCGCGTGTTGGACGCCAAGTGCGGATTAGACCCCGCTCCACGCTCGCTGATCGTTACGCATCATTTCCGGGAACAGCTTCGCGACGTCGCCGCCTCCAGCATCGTCAACGAAATCCGCCGCTTCGAACTGTACACGGATGGACGTTCGGCGGAGGTTGCGCTGAGCAAGCCGGATTTGATTATCGAGCGAGCCAAGCTGATTCCTTCATTGGCGAGGGAAGCCACAAAAGCCGGCGCCAAACTTTCCTTTGATACTCGATTTCTCGGTCTAGGGCCAAATTCGCGCGGGCTGCGCCTGCAAGTAGAAACGCGCGGTCGCCGTGAAGAGTGGCACGCTGACCATGTCGTGGGCGCCGACGGCGCCACCACCCGTGTGGGGCGTTCGGCGGGCTGGCCGCCGGTCGAAACCGTTCCGCTGGTGCAGGCAATCGTAAAAATGCCGCAGAATTGCCGGCCGGATACCACGCGAGTTTGGTTCGTGCCGGACGATACTCCTTACTTCTATTGGCTCATTCCGGAGAATGAATCGCGGGCCGCGCTGGGCATCATCGGCGAAGGCAGCGGTCAGGAGACCAAAAAGCGCATCGAGCGCTTCCTGGAAAAAAAGCAGATGGAGCCGCTCGAATGGCAGGGCGCGCGCATCCCGGTTTACCGCAAATGGATTCCGGTGGAACGCCGTGTGGGCAACGGCAAGGTATTTTTGGTGGGTGATGCCGCGGCGCAAGTGAAAGTCTCGACCGTTGGCGGCATCGTCACCGGATTCCGCGGCGCCCAAGGTGTCGCTGACGCCTTGCTCGGATCAGGCGGCAACGGCGAATTGCGCGCGCTGCACCGAGAACTGGCTACCCACTGGCTCATACGCAAGACCCTGCACCATTTTGAGCAGAAACATTATTCATACCTGGTGGATTTGCTGAATTCCGCCACGCGGGAATCGCTGGGCGAAATTCACCGCGACCATTCGACGCGACTACTGTGGAACGTCATTCGCCGCCAGCCACGCCTGATTTTGCTTGGCTTGCGCGGGCTGCTGATGGGCGCACGGCCGCGATAGTTTCCGGCACCATCGGTATTGGCTTTTTTCAGAATTGCATGCGACGCCGCGCCATCCAGCCGCGTGGTAATTTCTTGAACGAGGGAGACCCTCTTGCGTTTATCGGTCATTGGTTGCGGGTACGTGGGCCTGGTCACCGGCGCTTGCTTGGCCGAAGCGGGCCACGAAGTCATCTGCACGGACATCGATGCCGGGCGCATCGCGCAATTGAAAGCCGGACAAGTTCCGATTTACGAACATCACCTCGACAAGATTTTACTTTCTGCCGGAAAAAGCGGAAAAATCTCCTACACTGCCGATGCCGGCGAAGCCATCCGCTTTGGCGAGGCCATCTTCATTTGCGTGGGCACGCCGCCACGTCACGACGGCAGTGCGGATCTTTCGGCGATCGATCATGTGGCCCAGCAGATTGCGGCACAGGCGCGTTCGCCCAAGCTGGTGGTGGAAAAGAGCACTGTCCCCGCCCGCACCGGCATCGAGTTGCAGCGCGCGCTTTCCGCCTACAGCCGTGGTGGCAACGGTTTTCGCGTGGCGTCCAATCCGGAATTTTTGCGCGAAGGTACCGCAGTCGAAGACTTCTTCCATCCGGACCGCATCGTGGTGGGCGTCGAGGATCAAGCAGCAGCGGAACAACTGCGCGAAATTTACCGGCCCATCCTGGAGCGTAAATTTACATGCCCGGTACATGCCGGCAAGTGCCCTGATACGCAAAGAGCGGAGTTTCTGGTCACCACCATCAGCAGCGCCGAACTCATCAAGCATGCTTCCAATTCCTTCCTGGCGCTCAAGATCAGCTACGCCAATGCGGTTTCCGACTTGTGCGAAAAACTCGGAGCCAACGTAGAAGAGGTGACGCACGCGATGGGACTCGATCCGCGCATCGGCACGCAATTCTTGCGCGCTGGACTGGGCTTTGGCGGGTTCTGTTTTCCGAAGGACATTCAGGCGTTCATCAGCCTGGCAGCGACGGTTGGAGTGGATTTCGAGATACTGAAAGCTGCCGAGCGGGTAAACAAGCAGCGTATCGACCGCTTTCTGGAAAAGATCAGCAAGGCGTTGTGGGTCGTCAAGGGCAAGCGCGTCGCGATTCTTGGCCTGGCGTTTAAGGCGAACACCGACGACATTCGGTTTGCGCCCGCACTGGAAGTGATGCGGCGGCTGCTCGAAGAAGGCGCCGAGGTCCATGCGTGCGATCCGGAGGCGCTGGAGAAAGCGAAAAAGCAGTTTCCGAGCGGGCACTTCCATGCAGATCCTTACCAGGCGCTGGAAGGCGCGCATGCCGCGCTGGTGTGCACCGAGTGGGACGAGTACAAGAAAATTGATTGGGAGCGCGCCGGCAAGGTGATGGCTCGCAAGCTCGTTGTGGACGGCCGTAACCTCTATTCGCCGGCGAAAATGAAGGCGCTCGATTTCGAGTACGTCTCCTTTGGACGAGAGTAGCCGCGAGCAAACTACGCGGTTTTTTGCTGTTCGTACTGCTCTTGAAAATATTCGATGGTGCGCTTGAGGCCGTCGCCTAGCGCCACTTTGGGTTCCCAACCCAGCAAGCGTTTGGCTTTGCGAATGTCCGGGCACCGCCGCTTGGGGTCATCCTGCGGCAACGGCTCGAAGACGATTGGTCCGGCCTTCGGAAAGTGACTGCGCACGCGCTCTGCGAACTCCAGCAGGGTAATCTCTTCCGGATTCCCCACATTTACTGGCAAGTGTTCCTCAGACATAGCCAGGCGGTAAATGCCCTCAATCAGGTCCGAAACGTAACAAAAGCTGCGCGTCTGCTTTCCGTCGCCGTAGACAGTAATCGGCTTTTCGCAAAGCGCCTGAAAGACAAAATTAGGCAGGGCCCGACCGTCGTTCAGCCGCATGCGCGGGCCATAGGTATTGAAAATGCGGACGATGCGCGTGTCGAGGCCATAATGCCGGTGATATCCCATGGTGAGCGCTTCGGAAAAACGCTTCGCTTCGTCGTACACACTGCGCGGGCCGACCGAGTTCACGTGGCCCCAGTATTCCTCGTGCTGCGGCGAAACTTCCGGATCGCCATAGCACTCGCTGGTGGAGGCGAAGAAGAATTTCGCGCCTTTCGCGCGCGCCAATTCCAGCGCGTTTTGTGTTCCTACCGAGCCGACCCGCATCGTTTCAATCGGATGGCGCAGATAATCGGGCGGGCTGGCCGGCGACGCGAAATGCAGGACATAAGCCACGTCACCCGCGACGGCTAGCGGATCGCTGACATCGGCCCGTTGGAACGAAAAGTTACCGTTGCCCTTGAGATGCGCGAGATTTTCTTCACGGCCAGTAACAAAATTGTCCAACCCCAGCACATCCCAGCCTTGCGCCAGAAAACGGTCGCACAGATGCGATCCGAGAAATCCCGCCGCTCCGGTGACCACTGCCCGCATGCGTCCTCCAGAAAAAATTCCCCTGTCAGTGTATCTTCGCTGGGGGTGATTGACCATCTGTGTGGAGCGGAACTACCATGCGCAAACGATGCTGAACCAATGAACGATACTCCACGACGATTTTGCCTGTCGCGCCGCGCTTTGTATTGCGGGGGCGCCTGCAACATTCTTCTCTTCTTACTGGCTGCCACGGCCTTCTTTCACGCCGGAACGTGGCTGGTTCGCGAGGATCCCTCCCAGAAAGCTGAAGTCGTCGTGGTTCTCAGCGGTGGACTGCCCGAGCGTGCTTTGGCCGCTGCCGAGGAGTTCAAAGCCAGTGGAGCACGGGAAGTTTGGCTGACGCGCCCGCTGGAGCCCGGCGCCGCAATGCAGCAACTTCACTTGCCGTACGCGGGGGAAGAGCAATACAGCCGCATGGTATTGATTGACTGCGGCGTCCCGCCTGCCGCCATCCGCACGCTCGGTCCGCCAATCAACAACACCGCCGACGAACTCAAGGCCGTATTCGACGAATTGCATTTGCAACCGAAGGCGACTGTAGTTGTGGTTACTTCCAAGGCCCATACCAGGCGGGTTCGAGCCATTTGGAAGGTCATTTCACATGGAACCAACCGCGGTCACTTTCTGGTGCGCGCGGCCTCCCAGGATATGTTCGACGCCGATCACTGGTGGCGCTCGACGAATGATGCTTTGAGTGTGGTCCGCGAATACCTCGGTTTGCTTAACGCTTGGGCCGGCCTTCCACTTCGCCACGCGAGATAGACTTTCGGCGCGCCGCGTTTCTAGGCCCTAGAAAAACAGGAAGCGCTTCTTCCTTTTGGGCGGCGCTTCGGTAATCTCCGGCACGTGGGGTAGCCCCCGCCCTTCGAATGCCGCCAGCGGGTTCCCGACAAACAATGCCTCGGCCTTCTCTTTACTGAATTCCTTTTGCGCCACCTCGTATGCCGCGCGCAATTTGTGTGGTCGCATGGTCGTATTGTGCGCGTCGCTGGCGATGAAGTGCACCAGTCCGCGTGCAATCCATTCCATCGAAGTGGCGAGCACGTTGGACCCAAAAGCGCCCGTCAACGATCCACCAGTCACTTGGCTATAGCAGCCGTTACGAATCCACTTCTCCAGCCGTTCGGGTTGAGCACGTAAAATTCCGTTTCGCTCCGGGTGGGTAATGACCGGCCGCAGCCCGGCCAACTGCAGTTCGTAAAGCGCCTGGTCCATCGCCGGCGGAATTGCGAACTCGTTGAACTCCACCAGCAGATAATCCTTCTGATGAATGCAAAACGGCGAAGGCCCCTTCTTCAGTGCGGCAATATTCTCCGGACTCAAATGCAAGTCACATCCGGTGGCCAGTTTCAATCGATCGCCAACCGCCTTCTGCAATTCTTCGGCGGCCCGCTTTACATGGGAATAGTCAAACCGAAACTCCGGGCTGGCATGCGGCGTCGCCACCACGTGCGTGATGCCATCCGCAATCGCCGTCTCCGCCATTTCCAGCGACTCTTCAAACGACCTTGCCCCGTCGTCCAAACCGCTCAGAATGTGGCAATGCACATCAACCATGATTGTCCGCGGCCTTCATCCGCGCATCGAACTGTAAATCTGGTATACCCCGAGGAGAAACATCAACGCCGCAAAGATCTTTCGCATCAGTACGGATGGAATTCGCTTGGCCAGATTTCCGCCAGCGATGCCGCCCAGGAAAACTCCCGGAACCAACAGCAAACCCGTCCGCCAATCGACATACCCCGCTTTTCCGTACGCCAGCACGGCCAGCAAACCGGTCGGTGGAATCAGCGCGACCAGGCTCGTTCCCTGCGCGCGATGCTGCGTAAATCCCAGCAGCAATCCCAAAATCGGCACCATGATCGTCCCTCCGCCGATCCCGAACAGTCCCGACGCTACGCCTCCCAACACGCCGGTCAACAGCACTCCCGCGTCCATCGGAATTCTACGGTTCACGCGCCGCCCTCTTTCACCGTCGCGGGAGCCGGAACGTCCGCTGCCGGCTTGGCTTTCATCCACAACAGCACGGCGGAAAACAGTAGGTACGCGCCAAAGCATGCTTTCAGCGCCGGCGTGGACATAGGCACGGCGATGAGTCCACCCAACCACGCGCCCAAAATCATTCCCATCGCGCACAGGACACCCGCGCGGAGGTCCACGTGACCGGCTTTCCAATATTGCCGCAGCGCGCCCAGCCCAATCGGCGGCAGCAAAATAAGCAGCGAAGTCCCCTGTGCCAGGTGCTGGTCCATGTGCAGAACATGCACCATCGCCGGCACCAGCACGATGCCGCCGCCAATCCCCAGCAATCCAAGTAAAATTCCCGCTACCACGCCGAGCAGGAGTACCAGAGGGATCATCACACCCGTCGCTTCCTTTCAATTCTCGCCGCGTAACACGCTCGGCGCAACGCCGCACAACCTTGAACAACGCGTAACATACACATCACCCGCGGCTGGCCATCGTCGCGAACCTGCTATATTGGTAGTGCAGCCCTTCGCGCCACGTGCGCATGTTCTTCAATTTCATTCTTCAGGGTCTAGTGCGATTGCCTACAAGCCCTGATTCACTTAGCGAGGAGCGATTACGTTCAGATGCCTACCGACCGGAAACCAGAATTCTTCAAAGGCGCTCAGTTAAAAGTTGGAATCATCGGCTGCGGTTATGTAGGACTTCCCCTCGCCCTGCGCTTCGCGGAAGCCGGTCACAAAGTCACGGGTTTTGACACCGACCCCAGCAAAGTTTCCATGCTCAATGCCGGCAAGTCTTATATCGAGCATATTCGCCAAGACAAGATTCAGCAGTTCGTCAACAGCCGCCACTTCAGCGCCAGCACCGATTTCGAACGCCTTAAGGACGTGGACGCCATCCTCATCTGCGTTCCCACTCCGCTCGATGAACGCCGCGAACCCGACCTCAGCTACGTCGAACAAACCGCCATTTCCATTCAGCCGAACTTGCAAAAGGGCCAGCTGGTGGTACTCGAATCCACCACCTACCCCGGGACCACCGAAGAACTCGTCCTCCCCATCCTCGAAAAATCCGGCCTCCGCTGCCCCATCGCCGCCGGCATCGAGAGCGACAATATCCCGACCGATTTTTTTCTGGCCTTCTCTCCGGAGCGCGAAGATCCGGGCAATAAACAGTACGGCCTCGCACAAATTCCCAAAGTCGTCGGCGGCACCAATCCTCCGAGCGCCCGCGCCGCGCAGGCTCTTTACGCGCAAGTCGTCGTCAAAGTCGTCCCTGTCAGTTCAACTCGCGCCGCCGAAATGGCCAAGCTCCTAGAAAACATTTTTCGCTGCGTCAACATCGCCCTGGTCAACGAACTCAAGCTTCTCGCTTCCCGCATGAACATCGACATCTGGGAAGTTATCGACGCCGCCGCCACCAAGCCTTTCGGTTTTATGCCTTTTTACCCGGGCCCTGGCCTCGGCGGCCACTGCATTCCGGTCGACCCTTTCTACCTTTCCTGGAAAGCCCGCGAATACGATTTCGCCGCGCGCTTCATCGAACTCGCCGGCGAAATCAACACTTCCATGCCGTACCACATCGTGGACGCCATCGTCGCAGCGCTCAACAATCACAAGAAAAGCATCAACGGCGCCAAGCTCCTGATCCTCGGTGTCGCCTACAAAAAGGACGTAGACGATCTCCGCGAATCGCCTTCCCTTAAAATCATGCAGCTGCTACAGCAGCGCGGCGCTCAGCTCGATTACAACGATCCTTACTTCCCCCAGCTCCACAAGATGCGCCATTACAATTTCGAAAACATGAAGTCTGTTCCGCTCTCCGCACAAACCCTCGGCCAGTACGATGCCGCCATCATCGCCACCGATCATTCCGGCTACGACTACCACGCCATCGTGGACGGTTCCAAAATCGTGGTGGACACACGCAATGCCACGCGCCGCGTTACCCGCAACCGCACCCGCATCGTCGCCTGCTAACTTTGTTCTTCACAGGCCGCCCCCCTTCATTTTCCGGGCGCGGTTTATTGCCCCTCGCGATATCGCGTGTTGCCGCGCTGCAGCCCGGCATGGCCCTGCATCGCTGCAAGAGTCCCTCTTTAGCCCTTCTCCCGCCCCTGCTAAGATATCGCCACCATGCCCGACGCCCCCTCGCTCATCGGACAATCCATCTCCCATTACCGCATCCTCGAAAAGCTCGGCGGTGGCGGCATGGGCGTCGTCTATAAAGCGGAAGACACGCGCCTGCATCGCTTCGTCGCCCTCAAATTTCTTCCTGACGACGTCGCTCGCGACGTTCAAGTCCTGGCCCGCTTCCAGCGTGAAGCCCAAGCCGCCTCTGCTCTCAATCACGCCAACATCTGCACCATTTATGACATCGGCGACGAGTCCGGCAAAGCTTTCATCGCCATGGAATTTCTCGACGGCCAGACCCTTAAGCACCTGGTCATGGGCCGCCCGCTCGACATGGAAGTTTTTCTCGACATCGGCATCGAGGGCGCCGACGCTCTCGATGCCGCTCACTTGCAGGGCATCGTGCATCGCGACATCAAGCCCGCCAACATCTTCGTAACCAAGCGCGGGCACGCCAAGATTCTCGATTTTGGTCTCGCCAAGCTCCGCGCTGTCCCCGCCACCGATTCGGCCTCGGCCATCGAAACGATGGCCACGCAAGGCATCGATCCCGAACACCTCACCAGCCCTGGCAGCACTATCGGCACTGTCGCCTACATGTCTCCCGAGCAAGTCCGCGCCAAGCAACTCGATCCGCGCAGCGATCTGTTCTCCTTCGGTGTGGTGCTCTATGAAATGGCCACCGGCCAGCTTCCCTTCCGCGGTGAAAGCTCCGCCGTCATTTTTGAATCCATCATGAACCGCCCACCCGTCTCGCCGGTGCGCCTCAATCCCGATCTCCCGGCCGAGCTCGAACGCATCATTCGGAAAGCCCTCGAAAAGGACCGTGAACTCCGCTACCAATCGGCGGCCGATCTCCGCAGCGATTTGAAGCGCCTCAAGCGCGAACTCGATTCCGCTCGCAGCTCCGGTTCCGTGGTCATCGATTCCGAACCTGCTGCGAGTAGTTCCTCGCCGCACTCGTCAGCGCTCGCCAGCGGCCCGTCTAGCTTTCCCTCCGGATCCGCAAACGCCAGCGCTGCGGCCGTTTCGAGCTCCGATGTTTCCGCGGCCGCGGCCAGTGCCGTATCCACTTCGTCTTCCACTACGGCGCGGTCCAGGACTTGGCTCTGGGCAGCTCTGGCCGCCGTGGTTCTCCTTGCCGCCATTCTTGGCGGCCTAATCTTCACTCGTCGTACCAGCGCGCTCACCGAAAAGGACTCCATCCTGCTCACCGAATTCGTGAACACCACGGGAGACCCCGTTTTCGACGGCACGCTAAAGCAAGCGCTCGCCACTCAGCTCGAACAGTCCCCCTTTCTCAACATCGTGCCGGAATCCAAAATTCAGCAGGCGCTGCAATTCATGGGCCGCCCAGCCGGTGAACGCATCACGTCCGAAGTCGGCCGCGAAATCTGCCAGCGCGAAAACATCAAGGCCATGATGACCGGCTCCATCGCCGGCATTGGCTCACACTACGTGGTTCAGCTCAAAGCCATCAACAGCCAGACCGGCGACGCCATCGCCACCGAACAGGTCGAAGTCGACAGCAAGGAACAAGTCCTCAAGGGCATGGATCGCGCGGCCACGCAAATCCGCCAAAAGCTCGGCGAATCCCTGACCACCGTCCAGCAGTTCGCCACCCCGCTCGAACAGGCCACTACCTCTTCGCTAGAAGCACTTAAGGCCTATAGCGCCGGCCACGCCAATCACGCCAAGCTCGATGACCACGCCGCAGTTCCCTTTTTCAAGAAGGCTGTCGAGATCGATCCCAATTTTGCGCAGGCCTGGGCCGAATTGGGCGTGTCACAGGGCAACGAAGGTATGGCCAAAGCTTCCGAGGACGCCCTCAAAAAGGCCTTTGACCTGCAATCCCGCGCCAGCGATGTCGAGCGCTTTTACATCAGCGGGCACTACTTCAACACCATCGGCGACCTGGACAAATCTGTCGACGCCTACGAGCAGTGGCGCAAGACCTACCCTCGTGATTCCATTCCGCTGAATAACCTCGCCCTCATCTATGGCTCCCTCGGCCAATTCGACAAGGCGCTCGCTGCCGCCCTCGATGAAATGCGCGTCGACTCCAACAGCATTTATTCCTATCAGGATCTCGCCGACGCTTACTTCAATCTCAACCGCCTCGACGAAGCAAAAACCATTGCCGAGCAGGGTCTTGCTAAGGTCCCCGACGCCATCGGTTCCCACCGCCAGCTAATGGACATCGCGTATTTGCGCGGCGACGCGGCCGAAGTCGATCGCCATATAACTTGGGGCAAGGGACGCCCGGACCAGATGTTTCTTCTCTTGGGAAAAGCTGTATACGAATTCAATGCCGGCAAGCGCAGGAACGCTCTGCAAACATTTCAGGATGCGCAAGCCGTCGCGCTGAAATTCAACAATGCCGAATTCGCTGCTTTCATTGGCGGCGTTTCTGCCTACTCCTCCGGCTTGATCTCCGATTGCGTTTCCGCCAAGTCTTTGGCGACCGCATCCATACAGCAATTCCCCGGCGGTCTTAATCTGCAGCCTGCTTCGAGCGCGCTGGCCCTTTGCGGCGAATCGTCCAAAGCCGCGCAAACCATCGAGAGTCTGGTCAAGCAATATCCCAGTGACACTTTTTTGAACGTCATCCGCAAGCCTGCTGTGCTCGCCGTCATCGCCGTGCGCGACGGCAAACCGGATGAAGGTATTCGCCTTTTGGAACCGGCTCGCCGCATCGAACTGGGCGTCGGGCCGGGCTCTTCCCCCGCCCTGGCTCCCTATACTCGCGGCCTCGTCTACCTCGGCAAAAAAGATGGAGTTAACGCCGCCGTCGAATTTCAAAAAATTGTCGATCGTCGTCATCTTTTCTGCAGCAGTCCCGTGTACGCGCTGTCCCAGCTCGGTCTTGCCCGCGCGCACGCCCTCGACGGAGACACCGCCAAGGCCCGCACCGCCTATCAGGACTTCCTCGCCGCCTGGAAAGACGCCGACCCGGACCTCCTCCCGCTCAAAGAAGCCAAGTCCGAATACGCCAAACTTCAATAGTCTTCTTCACGTTCCAGCCGGCAGTTAGAACCGTTACAGCTCGGTGAGCGCCGGCATCCCGGCGGGCTCTTGGCGTCACGCCGCGTGTCGTCTCGCGTCGCTTCGCATGCCTGCCCTTCTGGTCACACTTCCGCTACAATCCTTCCAACTCTGGTCGGCCCTCCATGAATCCTTTACGCAAAAACGCGTTGCGCTCGTGCGTATGCTCTTCCATTCTTGCTCTCTTGCTCACCGTGCTTCCGCAGGCGTCCTCGCAATCCGCTCCGCCCGACGTCATTCACTTCACCGACGTCACCGAAAAAGCCGGCATTCGCTTTACCCACTTCAAGGGCAACAAAGGCATTTCCATCAATCTGGAAGAGTTCGGCCCGGGCGTTTGTGTCGCCGATTTCGACGCCGACGGCTGGCAAGACATCTACTTCGTCAACGGCCGCGACCGCTACGATCGCGGCATAGACGTCAGGAACGCTCTCTACCGCAACAACCGCGACGGCTCGTTCACCGATGTCACCCAAAAAGCCGGAGTTCCCGGCACCGGCTACGGCCTCGGCTGCGTCTGGGGCGACTATGACAACGACGGCTTCCCCGATCTGTTCGTCACCCAATACGGCAAGAACGTTCTCTATCACAACAACCGCGACGGCACTTTTACCGATGTCACCGACAAAGCCGGCGTCGGCGGCATGGAGTTCGGCACGTGGTTCCACTCCGGCGCCACCTTTTTCGACTACGACCGCAACGGCAAGCTCGATCTCTACGTCGGCGGCTACGTCGCTTTCGCCCCCGGTGCTCGTCGCTATTGCGACCTCGGCGGCGTGCAATCCAGTTGTGCCCCCAGCGCGTATGCAGGCAGCGCCGCCATGCTCTATCGCAACAATGGCGACGGCACCTTCACCAACGTCACCAAGGACGCTGGAATCTACCAGCCGAACGGAAAAAATCTCTCCGTTGGAGCCGCGGACTACGATAACGACGGCTGGCCGGATCTCTTCGTCGCCAACGACGGTATCCCCTCCTACCTCTATCGCAACGAGGGCAAGGGCAAATTCCGCGAAACCGGCACCGCCACCGGCATAGCCTACACTCTGGCCGGCAAGGTTATGGCCGCCATGTGTATCTCGCTAGGCGACTACGATAACGACGGGCTGCTGGACCTCTATATCTCCGACTTCCAGAAAAACTCCGACCATCTTTGGCACAACGCCGGGAGCGGTTTCCTCGACGAGGTTAGCTCCGAAGCTGGCATCACTCTCCCGACCCGCGATGTCCTGAGTTTTGGCGGCGGCTTCTTCGATTACGACAATGACGGCTGGCTCGATCTCTTCATTGCCAACGGCCATGTCTATCCTGAAGTTGAACAGGTTTCACCCGAAACCCACTACAAGCAGTTGAATACGTTATTCCACAACGAAGGCGGAAAGCGCTTCAGCGTGGCCACCGATTCATCAGGCATTTCTTCTGTAGCTCGGCGCGCAGCCCGCGGCGCGGCTTTCGCGGATTTTGACAACGATGGCTTCGTAGACATCGTCGTCGCCAATAACGGTGACCCACCCGCACTCCTTCACAATGACGGCGGCAATGAAAACCATTTCGTGAACTTCCGCTTGGTGGGAGCCGGGGGTTCTGGGTCCGTACTTGCAAACCCACAAGCAAAGAACTCCAGTCGGGACGCCATGGGCGCCCGCATCCGCATCGTTTCAGGCGGCGTTTCGCAGATTCGCGAAATCGCCGGCGGCGGCAGCTACCTTTCGCAAAGCGATCTCCGCGCCAACTTCGGCCTGGGCAAATCCGATCACCTGGACCTTGTCGAAGTTCAATGGCCCAGCGGCACCAAGCAGTCCTTCCGCAACGTTCCCGCCAACAAGTTCTATCTCATCACCGAAGGTTCCGACTCGCTCTCCCCGCAAACAATCGCCGGCCGTCCATAGTCCTGCCGGCTCTTCCTGGCTTCCGAGTTCCGCCTTACCCTCGGCCGGTGCAAACCTTACCTAATTTCCCGAAGCCATTGCAGCAGGCTGCGCCGCCACCGGCGCCCACTTTTTCCAAATCAGGCGCGCCGGCGCATATAGAATTGCGCACCACAGCACGACCACCGGCCCGCGCGCAATCAGGAACGCCAGCAACCCGACCATGCTGGCCATCGCATCTCCGAACCCCGCAGTCGCAGCGCTGCGCAGCTGTGCGCCCAGCGAATCCGAAGGTTTGGCAATCTCTTCTCGCAGGGTGAAATAGACGCTCGCGAAAACGACCCGATGCTCCGAAGCCTGCCGCTCGGCTTCCAGCCGGGCCACTTCCGCGCTCGCATTGCCGATCTGCCGCTCTAGCTCCCGCACGTTCCCGTCCGGATACATCTGCTTCTTCAGCAATTCCTGCAAACGTCGCAGCATATTCTGCGCGTTGGTCCGTCGAGCTTCCAAGTCTGCCCGCTGCTGAGTGATTTCATCAGCCGCCTGTTCCTCTCGCTCTACATCGCCGAGCGACTTCAGCTCGCTCACCGTCCCGCCCAATTCCGTCGAAGGCACGCGCAGCGTCGCATTCAGCAAGCTACTACCGCCTCTCTGCCCGAGCATTCGCAACTTCGCCGCATACCCGCGATGCCGCTCCAGAATTTCCTCCAGCGCCGTGCGCGATCGCCCAAACTCCTTCGTCGCCACGGCTAGTTCGGCCGTGTGCGCGATCAGCGGGTTGCCGAGAGCACTCCGGGTGTCGTTCCCCAACTCCTTCCGGACCACATCCCGATCCGATGCCGCTTGGGCCGGCAGTTCTTTCGCTTCATTTTCGTCGATCCTGGTTGCTGGCTCGCCGCCAGACGCTACGGGATATTGAGCTTGGTACTCCGTCGGCGGAAGGGCCGCTGTAGTCTTGGTCGGCGGTTTAAGGGACCTATTCGCCGTCCCCGCCACCATTAGGCACAACCCCGCCGCCCCGACAACCACCAACCCGCGCTGCACCTTGCTCCACGTGCGCCACTTCTCGGACACTGCGAAAATGGGATTTCTCATGGGATACCTCCTCGGCATCCCGGTTAGAACGTTCCTCCCGGTGTTTTCTTGCGCCGCGCTGTGGCACGGCATCTTGGTTATCCGCCCAACTCGGGCGACTTCTACCGGGATTGCATCGCTTGGTTCGCCAGCCTCAACAACCGCCCGCAGCGCACCCTCGACAAGCTCCGGGAATTCGACGGCACTGGCTGGACCCAAAGTTAGCCTGAACCCGCTTTGCTGTCACAGGTGCGAACGGATCAAAACACGCCGGACTCATTTTCCAAATGGATCGGCGAAAACGTCGTTTACCTTGTGGATGGCGCTGAACGCGCAGCTTTCTTGCAGGCTGACGACCGACCAGCGGAAATCACTTCATCGAGCAGTTTTGGGACCGCCGCAATCCCGCGCCGGGCACGTCTCCGAACAAATTCTAAGACCAGCGCTATCGTCGGATTCCCTACGCCAACGACCACTTCCGCTAGCTCTCGGAACCTGGACGTCTTGGCGTGTTCTAGTTTTAGACGGTGCGCTCTTACCGGCGCTTCATCAGCTGGACCCGCACATCTGCAAACGGCAGCGTCGCTTCGAGCAGCACTGGCGTCCTCGCCGCATCCTTCGCCAGGTACAGCCTGAAATGCGCGTCCTTCATTTCCGTGCCGTTGTCGAACACCCGGATCTCCACCGTGTTCGTCGAAAAATCTCCCGCCGGCACCTGCACTTCTGCCGAGCCGGTTTTCTGCGCCCTGACCTCGTACAGTTTGCGCCCGTCGTACACCGGCCCGTGTACCTCCGCGGTCTTGGCCCAATCCACTCCGCGCAGATATTGCATCATCCCCAGCGGGTCACGCGTTCCCGGCAACACCCGCGCTTGAGTAGCGTCCGGGCTCGCCGGCTCGCGGCCCGTCGCCGTCATTCTCTGAATCGACTTCACTTTCGTGCCGCGCTCGCTCAGCCGCATTTCGTACTGCACGCTCGTAAAATCGCCCGGTGAGCTGTAGGAATCAAATTGATCGTCCAGTTCAAACATCAGCCGCAGCGGATTCTGCGTGTGCGCGAAGGCCTGCAGGTGCCACACCGGTTTTCCCGCAATTTCCTTCGTGCCCTGCACCAAAAGATCGAGGCTGGCCACGTTGTTCACTTTGGCCACGTTGCCGGAAAACTCCAGTACTTCGCCTGTCGGCGGTGCAAACGCTGCAGGTTCGGCCGGTACTGCGGTCGGTTGTTTCGCTGCCGTAGGCGCTGGCGTCATGGTAGGCTGCGGCGTGACTGCCGGCTCGCCTGGATTTGTGGCGGCCGGCGGTTCCGGCGTGAAATTCACCACCGTCTTGTTCCCCCCGGCGTGCAGCCACACGAACGCGGCGGCTCCGCAGGCCACAGCCAGAAAAACTGCCAGCACCACGACTACCCGGCGGCTCATGTCTGTCTTGCACCCTCCAACTTCCGCAAAATCTTGCTCGCGCGCTTTCGTCGTACAATATCGTGTCGCGCAGGATGCGTCTAAAAAGGCGTAAAGAATGGCCTTGCGGGACGCAATTCAGGTTACCAGAAGCCTTTTCGCGCGTCTTGTGAAAGCCCCCGGGGCAGGAAGCAGTTCTTATACGGCTGCGGCCAGTTAACCTCGCGGCGAAACGGATTTGGAGGATGGCTCGAATGCGATACGTGGTCACCGGTGGCGCTGGCTTCATCGGTTCCAACACCGTGGATGAACTGGTCCGCCGGGGCGAAAGCGTGGTGGTCCTTGACGACTTGTCCGCCGGCAAGGAAGACAATCTCGCCGAAACGCGCAACAAAATTTCCTTTATCAAAGGCTCCATCAACGACATCGAAGCGGTTCGCCGATCGATGAAAGAAGCCGACTACGTCATCCATCTCGCTGCCCGCACTTCCGTCCCCCGTTCCGTCAAGGATCCACTTGAAACCAACAAGGTCAACATCGAAGGCACCCTCAACGTGCTGATGGCGGCACGCGACGCTAAAGTCAAGCGCGTGGTGCTCGCCGCTTCTTCTTCGGCCTATGGTGAAACTCCGACTTTGCCGAAAGTCGAAACCATGCAGCCGGAGCCGATCTCTCCCTACGGTGTGACAAAGTACGTCTGCGAACTTTACGCGCAAATGTTCGGCCGGGTGTATGGCCTGCAAAATGTCAGCTTGCGCTACTTCAACGTCTTCGGGCCGCGGCAAGATCCAAGTTCGCCATACTCCGGCGTGCTCTCCAAATTTTGCACTGCTTTTCTCGAAGGCGCGGAACCGGTGGTGTTCGGCGACGGAGAACAAACGCGCGATTTCACTTACATTGAAAATGTTGTGCAGGCCACGCTGCTGGCCTGCGAAGCCCCTGCCGCTTCCGGAAAAGTCGTCAACGTCGGCACCGGCGAACGCATTTCACTGAATCAAACGCTGGAACTCTTGCGCGAAATCAGCGGCAATCGTCTGGAAGCGAAATACGAACCCACCCGCGAAGGCGATATCCGCGACTCGCAAGCCGACATCGCCCTAGGTCGCGATCTGCTTGGCTACGACCCCACCGTGAATTTTGCCGAAGGCCTCCGCCGCACTTTCGCGTGGTATCAGGAATCCCACGCCAAATCGTCGGCCAAGCAAAAAAGCGCGGACTGACTTTCCGCGCTTTCTTCTCCAGCCTGTAGTAAGACTCTTAACTTCGGAAACTTTTTACATCTTTAGGGAGTTGTGGTTTTGCCGTAGCTGAGCGGCTCGCCGGCTTTCGGCGTGTCGTAGCTGTTCCAAAACCACAGCGGTTCCAGCTTCTTCTGTTCCGGCCAAACCTGATTGAGCGTATCGCCTTCAAACAGTTCCCCGTTCTTCATAACCCAATGAATGGTGTTGGTGTTGTGAATGTCGTCGAGGGGATTCTTGTCGTAGATGATCAGGTCGGCGAGTTTGCCGGGTTCGAGGGTTCCCAGTTCGTCAGGCCTGCCGACGATCTTTGACCCATTCACGGTCGCGCACTTCAGCACTTCGATCGGAGTCATGCCGCCGCTAGAGAGCATCCACATTTCCCAGTGATAGCCGAGACCCTGCAGTTGCCCGTGGCTGCCGACTCCCACCAAGCCGCCGGCGCGTTCCAACTTAGCCACCTGCGCAGCGAGTTTCGGGAATTCATATTCGTCCTTGCGGAACCACGCCGGGCGCCGCTTGGTTCTCTGGTCAATGAGGCGATGCGGAATGAAATGGTTGAGCTTGGCGTTGTCGTGCACTTCGCTGTACTCGTACCAGTAGTCTTCGCCGAAAGGACCGCCGTAATTGACGATCAGCGTCGGAGTTTCCGCGATGCCCGCTTTGGCGAAGACTTGCAAGACGTCGTTATAGAGCGGGGTGATCGGCAACGTGTGTTCGTTGCCGTGGAAACCGTCAATCACGTGCGTGAGATCGAGCTTGAGGTCGAGCGCGCCTTCGGTTGTCGGCATCATCTCAAGTTCTTTGGCGGCCTGCACCATGTACTGGCGCTGTTTGCGATTGCCGACGAGGTAGCTCTTGATGTTGTGAGTGCCGTAATACTTGCGGTACTTGGTGAGCACGCCTTTCACTTCTTCCATGGACTGGAAGTTGTTGTCGGAGAAAACACCGGGGCCGGTGGAGAAGGCGCGCTGGCCCAGAATGTCTCCGGTGTCTACCAGATCCTGATAGGCGAACATGTCGTTCGAACCAGTTTGCACATCGAGGCCGGCGGTAACTCCGTAGGCGAGGTTGGCCAAAAACGCCCAGTTCTGGGTATCGAGAATGCCGCGCTTGATTTCGGACCAATGCGCGTGGGTGTCCACAAACCCGGGCGTAATGGTTTTGCCCTTCACGTCGAACACTTTTGCGCCGGAAGGAACCGCGCCGCGCGCGCCAACGCTCTTGATGCGATTGTCTTCGACGACGATATCGGCATCTTTGAGGACTTGCTCACCCTTCATGGTGACGACGGTGGCGCCGCGAAGAACGATAGTGCCCTTGGGAGTTTTGCGCGGAAGCTCCAGATCAATGGCAATTTCCTGAACGTCTTTTTCCTGTTCTTTGAACTTTTTGTCTTCCTTCTTCTGGTCTTTCTTGTCAGCGTCTTTTTTGGCGTCGGCGGAATCTTTTTTATCTTTGTCCGCGTCCTTGGCTTCATCTTTTTTGTCGGCATCCTTCTTTTCGCCCTCTTTCTTTTCGTCCTTGGGCGGTTCGAAGGAGATGGAGCTAAGGGGTTGGCGGAAATAGCTGGAGCCGATGGCCCAGGTGATGGTCTTGCCGCCGTCGGCCCAGGCGTAGTAATCCGCACCGACGTCGGTCAGTTTCTTTAACGGAACGGCGGGAGCGCCGACGCTGACCGTGGGTGCATCGCCGCCTACGGCCGGCATGGCGACGATGTAAAGCTGGTTCTGCACGTGGGCGAGAACCCATTGACCATCGGGGCTCGGAACGAGGTCGTCGGCCGAAACAGGCTCTTCGGCGTAGTAGATCCCCTGGCCTTTGACTTGAAGATGCGTGCGGCGATCGGTGCCGTCATAACGGAGCGAGACGAGGCCGCCGGGTGTGTACACATAGATGCGGTCTTTCTCGTTGGTGAAATGCGGGCCGCCGGCGCCGCGAGCGGGAAGAATCAGGTTGGCTTCGCCGCCGTCGGCGGGAACCCAGATCAGGTCGTCATTGTCGGTCTGCCCGCCATCGAATTCACTGTTTTCACGGTCGTAGGCATTGCCGCGCAGCAAAACGACGCGGGAGCCATCCGGCGAAAACGCGGGGTTGCTGTACACCGCCAGTGATTTGGAAAGCTGAACCGGCGTGCCGCCGGAACTGGGAATTTTCCAGAGCTGGCCGCCGTCACCGGACCAGGAAACGTAGGCAATCCACTTGCCGTCAGGCGACCAAGCAGGCTGGAATTCTGTGCCCTTGCCGCTGCTCAGACGCTGCGGTTTTCCAGCCGGAAGATCCAACGTATACAAGTGGGTCATGGCAGAGAAGGCCAGACGCTTGCCGTCGGGGGACTCTACTGCATCGTGAATCAAACGCACCTTGACCGGCCCCTGTTCCACCTTTTGCGGAAAATCGAGTTTGGGACCGAGATCCTGGGAGACTTCGGCAGAGAACGGAATGATGGACTCCGCGCCGGTTTCGAGATTGAGGCGGCGGATTTTTCCGTCCTGGTTGTAGACGATTTCCTTAGCGCCGGGGAGAAATGCGTACCCGGGAAAGAGGTCGCGGGAAAAGATCGCTTCCTGATCGTCGCGGGTGACCGGATAGCGGACCCACTTGTCTTCACCGGTTTCGAGATTGCGGAGACGCAGGCCGCTTTCGGTCTCGTAGCGGGTGACGTAGAGAATGAATTTTCCATCCGGCGAGAGCAGCGGCCGCATGGCGCTGCGGGGCTGTTCGATAATGACGTCTTCGTCGCCGGTCTTGCGGTCCTTGCGCTTGATGCGCCAGAGAGGAAACATCGAGTTGTAAGAGAAATCGCGGCGGCGTTCGGCGTAATAGAGATACCTGCCGTCGGCTGATGCGACGACGCCCATATCATTCAGGCGCTCGGCCCGGGGGGTAGCCGGGGAAGGCTTGGACTTGGTGATCTGAACGCCGGTGCCGCCATCCACGTGATACATCCAGATTTCGCGCGGGCCGATGCCGAAGTGAGTCTTGGAAACGTAGATGTATTTGCCGCTGGGATCCCAGCTGGGCGAGGCCAGTTCACTGTTGGGGTCTTTGGAGACTTGCTTCACGCCGGTGCCGTCGGCGCGCATGATCCAGATGTTGTCGCTGCCTTCGCGATCGGAGATGAAGGCGATCCACTGGCCATCGGGGGAGAAGCGTGGCTGGCTGTCAAAAGACATGCCGCCGTCGATCAGCTTGGCCTTACCACCTTCGATCGGAAGGGTGTAAATATCACCGAGCAGTTCGAAGGCGAGAGTCTTTCCGTCGGGGGAAGCATCGAGAGAGAGCCAGGTACCTTCATCAGTGGTGAAGGCGACCTTGCGATCGGACTTGAGCGGCAGACCTTTTTTCTCGTCTTTTTTCTCGTCCTTCTTTTCGTCCTTCTTGTCCTTGTCTTGGTCCTGATCGGAGTCGACAAAGAGAGACTGCGGAGGATCCTGGGGAATATCGGGAGATTGCGCGCGCGTGATTTTGGCGAAGCCAGCAAGGCTTAACACCAGCGTCAACGAGTAGATCAGGATCGACCGCCGAGCGAATTGCTTACCGTTCATGCTTCTCTCTCCTTCGCAGTAGCTTCAGGGCTGAGGGCGCCCACAAACCAAGAAACGCCGTCACAAAAAAGCGGCGGCACAAAATCCCATCGAAACGCCGCGCTGAGGTCGGTAAATCCGCGACGAAAGGCGTACCAGCATGCCTTTCGCGAGCACTTGACGCAAGCGGCTACCGCCAAACAAGAATCTGGGACGAGATTAGTCCAACCACACCCGCACTTTGCGAGTTAGACGCATCGCCCGGGCAATGGTTTCTCTTTCGAAGACAGCGCGCCCGTTACGGACAGGCCTCGTCAGGGCCGAAATAGCCGACGTATCGGTTATGGCCATTGGCCAGGGTCGTCGTCATCGTCGTCGGCACCACCGCGACGGCGAGATTCGACGGCGGCGGGAACGATGTGGGGAATTCCGGCATCATTCATTTTCTTGTTGAGGGCCGGCAGGTCTTCTTCGGCGATTTTCTTGACTTGGGCGGAGGCCTCGGCCACGAGCGGAGTAAGCTCGGCGAGTTTTTCTTTTTGCTGGCCACCGGGGGCGGCGGCGAATTCGTCCAGGTCCTGCATCAGGTCCTGAACCTGTGAAGGAAGCGGGTCAGGTTTCCATTCAAACGGCGGACCGGCGTTGCCGAGGCCTTGTTGCTCGCGCTGGTATTTGAGAGCAAGGTCGTCCACTTTCTTCTGGAGGTCCTCAGCGGACTTGAGGATTTCGGCGGGGATTTTGACGCCGTCTTTTTTTTCGGCGTCTTTTTTCCAGAATTCGCGCGCGGCTTTCAAAGCCGATTGGATGCCAAGGATGGTTTTGCGGTCCTTGTCGGTGGATTTGGCCATAGCGTAGAGCTGGTCAACGGCAGCATGGCGTGCGGCGCGATCTTCGGCGGACAACGGAAGACGCGGATCGGCTTCGACCCTGACTTTCTGGGTGGCTTCCTGGTCACCCGCTTTGATCTTGATGGCGTAATCGCCGGGCTCAACCAAGGGACCGCGCGGGCCAAAATCGTATCCGGCGGCCATCGCTTCGAGCTGTTCGGGAGAAGGCTCGGCGGGCGAGTTATAGCGCAAATCCCAGCTGGTGCGGTTGACGCCGGCGGCTGCAGGGCCATCGAGCTCACGAATGACTTTGCCGTCTTTGTCGGTGACGGTGATTTTGACCTTGCCCTCTTTTATCTCGGCGGGCTTTTCTTCTTCCTTGTCGGCGGCCTGGATGGGTTGTGTGGCCTTCTCCGCCGCGCCGGTTTCTTTCTGCCGAAGCGCGGGCTCGTCTTTCTTAAGAGCAGCTGTCGCGGCTGCGGCTTTTTCTGATTTTTCCGAATCTTTTTCCTTTGCAATCTCTTTTTTAGGTTCGGAGGGAGGCAGAGCAGTTTTCAGATAGTAGTTGAGAATGGCGCCGGGCGGAGGATTTTTGGCGGCAAACATTTTCTGTCCGGCGCTCCAGCGACGGTTGCCGATGTACCAAACGTTGGTGTTGCGCGGCGGAAAAAAAGTGAAATCGCCGCCCGCGACGGAAGAATCCATTTTTTCGAGAGGTGTGAGGTCGTCAAAGATCCAGATGGAGCGGCCGTGGGTGGCGAGAACGAGGTCGTTGTAAACGGCTTGCAACTGGATATCGTCCACTGGCACGGTGGGAAAATTGTTCTTGAAGCCGGTCCAGTTGGCGCCACGGTCCCAGGAAACCCACAGACCGAATTCCGTCCCGGCAAAAAGAAGATTCGGGTTGCGCGGATGTTCGCGAACGACGTGGACCGAGCCGGCGGAATCGGGAATGCCGGTGCGAATGGGCTTCCAGGTTTCGCCATAGTCGGAGGTCGCGAAGATATAGACGTTGTAGTCGTCGGTGCGATGACCGTCGAAGGTGACCAAGGCCGAGCCTTCTGATGCGCGGGATGCGACGACGCGGGAAACGTAGCCGCCTTTGAGAACGCCGGGGAATTTGGAGGCGACGTTGGTCCAGGACTTGCCGCCGTCGCGGGTAACCTGCACGTTGCCGTCGTCGGTGCCGGCCCAGAGAACATTGGGAGTGAGCGGCGATTCGCTAATGGTGGTGATGGTGGGGTATTCCTCGACGCCGTCGTGGCGGGAGAGCGTCTTTTTGTCGGGGGTCTTGCCGAAGATTTGCAGTTTGTTGCGGTCCACACCGGAAGTGAGATCGTTGCCGAGGCGAGTCCAGGAATCGCCTTGGTCGGTGGATTTGAAGAAATAGTTTCCGCCGTAGTAGATGGTTTTGTGGTCGTGGACGGAAACGGCGACAGGGGAGTTCCACTGGAAGCGATAGTGCGGCTCGCCGTACTTGGCTTCGGGCTTGATGGAACGTTCCTGGCCGGTGCTGAGGTTACGGCGCGCGAGATAGCCATCCTGTGATTCGGTGTAGACCAGGTTGGGGTCGACGTTGTCGATGGCCGCATAAAAACCGTCGCCGCCGTGAATCAGCTTCCAATCGTCATTGACGATGCCGTCGCGCGACAGAGTGGCGCTCGGGCCGCACCAGCTGCCGTTGTCCTGCAAACCGCCGCAGATGTGATAAGGCTTTTCGTTGTCCAGGCCGATTTCGTAGAACTGGCCGATGGCGATGGTGTTCAGAAAGTCCCAGGTTTTGCCGTTGTCGTAGCTCCAGTGGATGCCGCCGTCGCTGCCGGTGATGATGTGGTTGGAGTCGGCGGGATCGATCCACAGGGCGTGGAAGTCGCCGTGAATTTTCTGGACGCGGCGAGTGGAGAAGGTCTTGCCGCCGTCTTCTGAGAAATACATGGCCGCGCCGAGTACCCAGATGCGGAGATCGTTGTTGGGATCCACACGGACCTGGCTGTAGTAAGAAGGGCGCGGATTGGTGTCGCTCATCTTGTGCCAGGTCTCGCCTTTATCCTCGCTGCGGTAGATTCCGCCTTGGTCGTGCTGGACGAGCGCGTAAACAATGTTGGGATCCCTGCGGTAAACGTCGAGGCCGATGCGGCCCGTTTCACCGCCGTTTTCGTAAGGGAGGCCCTTGGTGAGTTTTTTCCAGGTGGCGCCGCCGTCGGTGGTTTTGTAAATGGCAGATTCCGTGCCGCCACCGTTGAAGCCGAAGGGGGTGCGGCGGCGCGTATAGGCGGCGGCATACAGGGTGTCAGGGCTTTGGGGGTCCATGGCGATGTCGCTGACGCCAGTGTCGTCGGAGATTTTCAGGACTTGCGACCAAGTTTTTCCGCCGTCGGTGGTTTTGTAGACGCCGCGCTCGGGGTTTGGCCCCCAAAGATGACCGAGAGCGGCCGCGTAAACAACGTCGGGATTCTTGGGATGAATGACGACGCGGCCGATGTGGTGGGTGGCAGCGAGTCCCGCGTTCTTCCAGGTTCTACCGCCGTCGGTGGATTTGTAGATACCGTCGCCCCAGGAAGAGCTTTGGCGATTGTTGGGCTCGCCGGAGCCGACCCAGACAATTGACGGATCGGAAGGGGCGATGGCGATGTCGCCGATGGTGGAGACGGCTTCCTTGTCGAAAACCGGTTCCCAAGTGGTGCCGTTGTTGACGGTTTTCCAGACGCCACCGGAGGCCACTCCGACGAAAACGATGTTGGAATTGGATTCGACGACGGCGAAATCGTCAATGCGGCCGCCCATGACGGCGGGGCCGATTTCGCGAAATTCGAGAGACTTGAATTTTTCCATGGCGGAAACGGTGGCGGGAGTGGCGGCGGGTTCGGCAGGAGCCGCGGCCTTTTCCTTTTCTTTGTTTTTCGGCTTGGGCTTCTGGGCAGCAGCAAAATCATGAGTGCCGAGCAACAGCAGAGCGAGCGCCAGACTCGCGCGGATCCAGGTCATCGACATAACTCCTCCGACGCATTGAGTGCCTTTGCGTGAGCGGCGCATCATACCGCGGGTGGACTGCCAGCGCAGCAAGTGATTCGGCGAAAGAGCGCCGGAAGGCACGCAACCAGAAGCGCGTGCTAAGCTATCCAACTGCTTTTCGCGAGATTTCATTTCGTGGTGCGCGCGCGTCTGACTGTTTTTCTGCTACCTACGGCACAGCATCGGGCGTCCTGGAGACGTTTGGCAGGGGTATGCGCGGGATTGCTGGCGATCCTGGCGGGAAGAGGCCAAGCCCAACAAGTGCATTTACCGTCGGGCCAGGGGCAGTACGCGGAGCTTTCTTCAGAAGGACCGCAAAAGCGGCAGGGTGACCTGTTCATTGCCGACAAAAATGTGGATTTGCAGTACGCGGAAATGCGGCTGCGCGCGGACCATCTGGAGTACAACGACAAGACGCGGGCCGCACTGGCTCAGGGGCACGTGCAGTTCGATTATTTGAACCAGCATCTGGAGGGCGACGAAGCGCACTACAACTTTGCGACCGGGATCGGGAAATTCACCAACGTGCGAGGGACCGTAAAAATCGTACGGCGACCGAACCCCATGGTGCTGGTGTCGGAGAATCCGCTGTATTTCGAAGCACGAGAGGTAGAGCGATATCCCGACGACACATTTGTGATTCATCACGCCTGGATCACGGTGTGCGACCAGGAGCGGCCGACTTGGCAGATGTTCGCGCCACGGGCAAAGATCCGGCTGAACAAGTCAGTGGCACTGGTGAACGCGAATTTCCGGCTGTATAAGGTGCCGCTGCTGTGGATGCCGTATGCAACGACGCCAGCGGGGCAACGGGTGCGACAGTCCGGATTCTTGCTACCGGATATCGGCAACAGTTCCACCAAAGGATATGTGATGGGCGACGCCTATTACTGGGCGCCCACCACATGGGCGGACGCTACACTCGGCGCGCAATACCTGAGCAAACGCGGATCGTCGCAGCGAGCGGAGATTCGCATGCGACCGTCGGAAAATACGACCTTCTCGTATTCGTACTACGGAGTGATTGACCGCGGGCTGCCGGACGCGAATGGCGTGCTGCAACCGCAAGGGGGGCACCAACAGGAACTGCGGCTGCAATCGCTGCTGCCCAAAGGGTGGCGGTTCGTGGCGGACTACAACCAATTGTCGTCGCTGACATTCCGACTGGCGTTCGCGGATGCCTACGGCGACGCTATCAATTCGGAAGTGCGCAGCGCGATCTTTTTGAGCAACAACTTCAGCGGGTTCAGCCTGAATTTCGCAGCGTTGAACGACAAGAACTTTCTGACCATCAATCCGCAAACGAGCGTCACGCTACGCAATGTGCCGGAAGCTCGGTTTGGTTCGGTGGAGCAGGCGCCGTGGCGGAACTTGCCGTTCTATTTCAGCTTTGATTCCTTTGTCGGCGCAGTGCACCGCGACGACGTGAACGGAGCGACGCCGGCAATGGTGCAGCGGACCGAGTTTGCGCCAAAAGTGAGCGTGCCGCTGCAGTTTGGGCCGTGGCTGAATGTGACGGCTTCGGGAGCAGTGCGGACCACGCGGTATGGAGCTTCGCTCGATAGTTCGGGAAATTTAAGCGTCCAGCCGGTGACGCGCAACGACGGCGAGTTCACGCTGGAGATCCGGCCGCCGACGCTGGAACGGATTTTCGGAAAACCGAATAAGAAGCGGCGGTACAAACACACCATCGAGCCGGAACTAACCTACCGCTACGTTTCGGGAATTAACGATTTCGAGCGGTTCATCCGGTTTGATTCGAACGCTACGCTGTCGAATACCAATGAAGTGGAGTACGGGTTTACGCAGCGGCTGTATGTGAAAAAGGGCGACGAACAGCCGACGGAATTTTTGTCGTGGAATGTGGTGCAGAAACACTATTTCGATCCGACGTTTGGCGGGGCCATTGTCGACGGCGCGCGAAATGTACTGCAAGCGCTGAACTCCATCACGCCGTTTGCGTTCGCGACTGGGCCGCGGGATTGGTCGCCGATCGTAAGCGATTTCAAAGTGACGCCGGGAGGGAAATATGACGCGGAACAGATTATTGAGTACGACCCGCAGCTGAACAAGATCGTGGCGGAAGGGACGCTGGTGAAAGTGAAGCCGTATAGCGAGTTTTTCGCGACGGTGGCGCATTTTCACATTCAAGATGATGCGGTGCTGCAACCGCTTTCGAACCAGATTCGCGCGCTGGTGGGATACGGAAGTTTCAACCGGAAGGGATTCAATTTCACCGGCGGGGTCAGCTACGACATACAAAATACGGCGCTACAAAACCAGATTGCGCAGATTACGTACAACGGAAACTGCTGCGGACTGTCACTGGAATACCGGCGCATCGCGCTGGGACAGGTGCGCACGGAAAATCAGTTCCGCGTGGCGTTCACAATCGCGAATATCGGAACGTTTGGGAACCTGCGACGACAGGAGAAGATCTTCTAGTTATTGCGCGGTTGCGCCTTTCCGATTCATGAGCCAGGAGCCGATGAAGTAGCCGAGGGTGCCGGTCGCGATGCCGCCGAAAATGTCGGCGACATAGTGATAGCGGCCCCAAATTGTGGAAACGCACATGGCGGTGACCAGCGGAAGCATGACCCAAAAGAGCCAGCGGCGATGCCGCCAAGCTCCCCAAACGACGGCTACGGAACCGGCGACATGTTCAGAAGGAAAAGCAGCGCCCTGGACGCGGCCGTAATGTTCAATGAAGTTAATGGCGGCGGTGAACGGGCCGCCGTAGAGTTCACCCCGCCACATGCCGGTCATGGCAAACCATGGGCTTTGAATCGGGAATAGGGCGGCGATGACGTAGCCGATGGCGTAGCCCACGGCAGAGTAAGTCATGACCGACCAGTAAGCGCGCCATTCACGTCGATAGTAGAGGATGCCGCCGAGTACCAGCAGATAGACGAAGTAAGTCAGATAGGCGAGCTGGAAGAGGTCGTTGCGGAGCGGCGTGGCGAATTGTTCGAGCCACACCGACGGGTGTACGCCGAACATCCAGTGGTCGAAGGCAATCAGTCTGGCGTCTTGCCAATGGGGATTCACAAGATGGACGAGATAGGCGAGCTCTTCAAAGCAGAAGAGAAAAAACAGATGCGGGTACCAATGACGCCAGAAATGCCAGAAGCGCGTGGTGAAGGTCAGACCGTTGAGCTGCGCACGTTCTTCGGAGCGGGCAGCGGCTCGACAGAGTAAGAGAATGATGGTGGCGACGATTGCATCGGCCCCGACGAGCTTCCAGGGATGCCGAAGATTCCGGGAGAACACAGTAATCATGGCACTCGAAAGAACCAAGTAGCTCAGCGCGACGTGCTCAAAAGTGCCGAGCGCGGCCCAAGCACGAGCGAGTTCCCGGCGCAGGGCGGCAGTCCAGGTTGATTGCTGCATGGAAACGAAAGCATCCATGGGATGTGACGGGTATTTCCTTACACTTGCGGGGCGCATGGACAAAACGTTTCCGGCGACCCGGACTTCGCGCTGGTCTTGCCTATTCATCGTGCAACTTCACCCTTCCATTTCAAAGCGTGACGCGCGACAGAAGTTCGCCGCGGACACGGACTCCAGTGCAATACCTGCCAGCCATTCGACTGAGCGAGTCGACGCAGGCGGAGACCTGGGTTAACGGCAAACGGGCTTCCGACGGCCTCAAGCATAAGGCGGTCCAGCGGATGGTCTCCGTAGGCGAAACATCGCACCAGGGGAACGCCACGCGACCCTGCAAATTGCTGAACTGCAACAGCTTTGGCATTGCCGAACATGGGTGCGCCGACCATCCGGCCCGTCCAACGACCGTCGCGTTCCTGGAGTTGTGTCGCCATGACCGCAATCCTCGTTTCGACGCCGCGCCAGAGCAATTCGCGTTCGAGCGCCGACTTCACAATCTCTGCGAGCAGAGTCAATGTCCCGGTGACCAGGACTATGGTGTCTCCGCGGAGCGAATGCCACCAAACACGTCGAATGGCCGCTGGAAAAAATGCCGGCACCCAGTGACGGCTGCCCGGTGACCCCATTTCGGAGATGACATCGGTGGCGACTCCCCGCAGGTACATTTTGTTGGATTGCGCAGCCGGAGAGAAAGGCGCTATTCCGAGGCGGAACATTTCTGCGGCGCAGCGAAAATAGTTTCCGGCCGGAATTCTTGCATCGCGCAAGAGATTCCAAAAGAAACGGCGCTCCAGCGAGGGTTGTGGTAGGAGCGTGCCGTCGACGTCAAAAAAAGCGATGCTCATGCAGCCTCCGGGGATTTGCGAGGCCGGACCGCGACCGTTTCAAGTGCGAAGAAACGCCATCCTTCGATCAGCACGGGGAGGCCGCGCAGCAAACAGAAGGCGGCCGTGGACCAAATGAGAGCCTGCGCAAGGACGCGAATAAAGAGGTGCGCCTCGCCGGGCAGACTGCCGAGGAGCGCCACCGGCCCTCGTGTCAGCGCCAGCTCCAGACCCAAATAGCAGAAACACGCGCACTTGAGCGCCGCATAGAGTCCGCGGCTCCAGCGTGAAGCAACCAACGTCCGTCCCCACCACGTTTGCAGCATGGCATTACCACCCCAACCGGAGTATCCAGCTTTGAGGGCTAGACCGCGCAGGAAATCAGTCACCGCGCCGCGAGCAAAAAAGAAAACCGGCAACCACCACGAAACCATCCCCACCACCGCAAAGTACGTGAAGAACATGTTTTCGATCATGCGGTCGCCGAGAATATCGATCTGGGCGCCAAGCGGCGTGGCCATCCGTTTCTTTCGCGCCATATGGCCGTCCAGCGCGTCCAGGGCAATGGACGCAACGGTGAGAACAACGGCGGCAAGATTAGCCCAAGTGCCGTGTCCAAACAGGCCGACCGCAGCGAACCCGACGAGGACGCGAAGAACGGTCACCTGATTGGGCGTCCAAGCCATGGCGCGAAAAGCCTCCCGAGAGGGACAAAGCAACGCCATCGCCAACCGGAGAAACCGCTAAGCCTCTGATTTGAAGACCTTTAAGCCGGCATCAAAAGCGGCCAAGACAGGCCGCCGCCAAATCCAGCCGCCAGGTGTCAGCCGCACGCCTCGAAAAAATCGATTCTGTGTGAGAATACACTTTGCCTTGGTGACACGTCTTTTACATTGATTCGCGACACCTTTGCCTACGCTCGTTCATCGAAGTCTTTTCGGAGATTCCTGACGCATGACCCCCGACGTTTCGCTCGCCGCCGCGTTTCTCGCGGGACTGGTGTCGTTTCTTTCGCCCTGCGTGCTGCCGCTCGTACCCGGCTACATTTCGATGCTCAGCGGCATCGGCATGGAACAACTGCGGCAAGGGCAACAGCCGCGTGGAAGCCTGTTTTCTTCCGCACTGTCATTCGTGGTCGGGTTTTCCGCGGTGTTCATTGCGTTTGGCGCTTCGGCCAGCGCCGTCGGTTCGTTCCTAAGGCAGAACCGGAGCACGCTTGCGCCGATTGCCGGCGCGCTAATCTTGCTCTTTGGCCTTCACCTTCTCGGTTTGTTGGTCAAACTGAATTTCAAGGTGGGAATAGCTCTTGGAGTAATTTGCGTTGCGTTAGGCGTTGCCTGCCTAGTGTGGAGCGACCCGTTATTTTACCGTTTCGGTTCGGTGCATTTCTTTTCGCTCTCCGCGATCGGGTTTTTCGGCCCGATACTCGCTCGATGGCTGAATCGAGATGTGCATCTGCGCAGCAACAAGACGCAGCCGGGCATCGGGAGTGGATTTCTGCTGGGATTCGCGTTTGCGTTTGGCTGGACTCCGTGCATCGGCCCAATCTTGACAGGGATACTACTGCTGGCATCACAGAGTGGCACGATCACGCGAGCAGTTTTGTTGCTGGCGGTCTATTCGGCGGGCTTGGCAATACCTTTCTTGCTCACGGCCTTGGGCCTTAGCCAGTTCTTGAAGTTTTACCAGCGCTTCCGAAGATATTTGCATGCCGTGGAACTCTTCAGTGGAGGGTTACTGCTGTTTGTCGGATCGCTGATCTTCGTGAATCGCTTGACGTGGCTCACCGGCAAGCTGGGAACTCTGAACACCGTCGTGTTGTGGCTGGAACACGCTTTGACGGGCGCCAAATAGAATCGGTCAACAGCTATACTGAATAGGGAGCTGAAACTAGGAAATGCTAAAAATATTTCGGGTCTTAGTCGTGGTCACGGCAGTCGCGCTGTTCGCAAGCGGATGCAAAAAGCAGAATTACGGAATGAAAGTTTACGGAAAGGATGTCAGCCTGGCGGATTACCAAGGCAAGGTCGTTCTAGTGAATTTCTGGGCTACCTGGTGCGAACCGTGCAAGGTTGAGATTCCGTGGCTAATTGAGATGCAGAACAAATACGGCGCAAAGGGCTTCACGGTTTTGGGTATTGCGATGGACGATGAAGGTGCCGGTGTTGTTGCACCATTTGTCGAAAAACAGCGCTATGAGGTGGGGGGCCAGAAATTGCCGATCAACTATCCTCTCGCGATAGGCGATGACAAGGCCGCCGATAAGTTCGGCGGGCTGCTCGGCTACCCAACCAGCATTCTGATTTCGCGCGACGGAAAAGTCTTGAAGCGCACTACCGGGTTGATTGATTACGACGCCACCACGAAGATGATCGAGGGAGCTCTGTAGCCACATGCCCATGCTGGAAGAGCGCGATTTCCAAAAAAAGTGCGAAGCAGCGCTGGAGGATCTGAAACGGCGACTGCTGGACGCGGGCGACGCGCACGGCTTCGACGTGGAAGGCGAGAGCGGCAAGCTCGAAGTGGTATTCGAGGAGCCGGCTCCAGCGAAGTTCGTAATTTCTCCGAACACAGCGGTGCGCGAAATCTGGATTTCGGCGCTCTCTACAAGTTTCAAGCTGGGTTGGTCTGGGGCAATGGGCGCGTTTGTTCTGGAGAAAACGGGCGAGGAGCTTTCCGCCGTGATGAACCGGGTGATTTCACAGCAGTTGGGAGAAGAAGTGAAGATATGATTCGCAACATTGCGTTTTCCTCCGCGGTTCTATTGTCATTCGCCTCCGCGATGGCCGCGCAGATTCCAGCGGCGCGCGATGTGGTCAAGCCCGCTGCTTACGCATCGTTCGACCCGGCAGCGCGCGGCAAACAACTGGAAATTGCGGTGGTCGTGAAAATTCGCGAAGGCTTCCACGTCAACGCGCGCGAGACTACTTTCGACTATCTGATTCCCACGGATCTGAAAGCCGAGCCGGCCACGGGTTTTAAGATCGGCGCAGTGAAATATCCCAAAGGCACGCTGCATCAATTCAGTTTTGCAAAGAATCAGGCTCTCAACGTCTATACGGACACGGTAGTTTTGTTGGTGCCGCTCACCATTGACGCAAGCGCGCCGCTCGGCGAACAGCGCCTCGCATTGAAGCTGCGCTACCAAGCTTGCAACAACGAGGTGTGCCTGCCGCCCGTGACCTTGCCGGTGGATGCGGTGATTCATGTATCTTCCGGAGAATCTCACCCTAGCCATCCCGAATTGTTCGCAAAGCCGTAGCGCCTCCCTAGTTCGTCTGCGAAACTTCTCGCATGGCCTTCCCAGGTGTTCGGAAAGTTCTGCTGATTGCTGCCGGTTCGTTCCTGGCCCTGCTCATGATTCTCATCGGGGTAGCGTGGTCACAGAAGCGATCGGCGGAACTGCGCACCCGCGACTGGATTGTGCACTTGCTTGAGCAACAATTCCAAAGCAACGTCGAGCTCCAGGACTTCCACGTGCGCGTATTCCCAACTATGAGCGTCTCCGGTGAAGGACTGTCGCTGCATTACTGGGCCACGCCCGAGGCGCCGCCCCTGATCCGCATTGAAAAGTTTTCCTTTGACCTCGGGCTACTGGGCATCTTCCGTGCACCGCATCGCATCCGGCGCGTTCACTTGAAACGCATGGTCATTTCCATCCCGCCGAGCGAAATGCGCACGACGGTGACCGCGCGTCCGGCCGAAAAATTCAAAGTTCCGCAGGTTGTCGCGGGCACCATCGAAATCGAGGACATGGACCTGCTGACGCTTTCTCGCAAGCCGGGCGTCGCTCCATTGGATTGGGAAATCCACAATTTGAAGCTGCACGAAGTCGGCGCGGACAAATCATTCGCGTTCGAAGGAACGCTCACCAACGGCAAGCCCAAAGGCGAAATCGCCACCACTGGCACATTCGGCCCGTGGGACGGCGACGACCCTGGCCGGACTCCGGTTTCCGGCACATATGCATTTGACCAGGCCGACCTCGGACCGTTTCCGGGAATCGCCGGCATCCTCTCATCCACGGGAAACTATGCGGGGGAACTGGAACGTCTCGAAGTGAACGGCCAGACAGATACTCCGGATTTCTCGCTCGACAATGTGGGAAAGCCGATTCCGCTGCACACCGACTATTCGGCGACGGTTGACGGAACAAACGGTGACACGCAATTGCATCCGGTGCATGCCATTCTGGGCCAATCGGAAATCGTGGCGTCGGGCGGGGTGATCAAAGTCCCGGCACAATCGGGACACCAAATCACCTTGGACGTCACAACACCCCGAGCGCGGATTGAGGATATTTTGCAGTTGGCTATCAATTCCGACAAACCGTTTTTGCGGGGACCAATTCGCGTCGTCGCCAAGCTTTCGATTCCGCCCGGCAAACAAAAAGTGATCGACAAGATGGATCTCGAGGGAGACTTCGCGATCAGCAACGGCCGCTGGGCCAGTCCGGAAATGCGGGAAAAGTTGGAGAGCTTCAGCCGCCACGCTGAAGGCAAGCCGGAAGATGAGGATGCCGGCAGCGCTGTCACAGACCTCAAGGGCCGCTTCGCTCTAAAGAACAGTGTGATCACTTTCTCTAAGCTTACGTTTTCCGTGCCAGGCGCGGGGGTTGAGCTTGCGGGCACCTACGATATTCACACTCAAAAGATCGACATGCAGGGCCACCTGCGTATGCAGGCCAAGCTTTCGCAGACCGTCACTGGCGCGAAATCGTTTTTCCTCAAAGCCATCGATCCACTCTTCTCAAAGAATGGCGCGGGAACGGAGCTGCCCATAACCATTACCGGAACCGAGGAGGCCCCGGTATTTGGCGTGTCGGTATTCCACAAGAAAATCGAAAGGCAGATGGGCAAGCCTGGTTCGCCGTAAGGCGAACGGAGCATCTACGTGGTGAGCCGGTCAGTTGAAATCGGCCGCAGGTTCCAGGCCCGCAGCGACCGCAAACGGGCGGCGTCGCTTTCCGCAAGCTGCAAACGGAGTCGCCCAACAGGCCTCCGATACGTTCGGGAGGTGACCACATGCAGCGAGTTGCAGAAAAATTCCGCAACCGAGGCATCCAGCATGAGACGACAGTCCATCTCGCCGGAACCCTGCGCAGGTAATTCGATTTTCCTTTCATTGACATACAAGACAGTCGTGGAATCTCGCATTTCCGTCTTCATCGACCACCGCGCGCCACCGTCGTCCACAATGGTCATCGAGAACGGGCCAGCGGCGGTTTGCCACACCAGTTCCCCGGCCACGTTTCCCATTTCAATCGCAGCAAGCATTTTTGTGCGAACTTCCTGTGGCGCGTCGGGCGAAACAGAAGACAGGGGCTTTGCGCGCAGGGACTCGGCCGAAGGCGCGGCGCGCATTTCAAGATCGCTGTTCGCATTCAGAGAAAGAACCCGTGGCAGCGCCATACATCCTGCCCATCCGGCCGCGCTAAATTCTGCCTGGGTCCTCGTCTCGGGAATCCAACCCCACAAAATTCGTTGCCCCTTTGCATCGAGTTGTGTCTTCTGCGCGTAATAAGCACCGTGATCCAGAACTCCGCTGCGTTGCGGATGGAACACCAGATCCTTCGGATCGAGTTCGCCCGTTTCCCAAGCCACTTTTCCCGCCGTCGAATACAGCAACACGTGTTTCGAGCCCAGCGGGAAAAAATCCGGGCACTCCCACATTTCGCCAGAATCGACAGCATTGATGTTTTCGCGCTCTGTCCATTTGCCGGCTGCAAGCGGGTGCAGATATTCCCACTCGCGCAAATTCTTCGAGCGGTACAGCAAGATCTGGCCGCCCTGCCTGCGACGGCCCGAACCAACGCCGAGATACCACACATGGTCTTCCCGCCACAAGAATGGGTCGCGAAATCCGGTAAGCAGCGGATCATCGGGCGGCTGCAGCACCGGCGTTTTCCATTTGGTCCAAGCGCGCAACTGCGGGTCCGTGGAGGTCGCCAGACATTGCACTTCGCGGAAATTGTTCGTGCCGTCGCGCAGCGTCGCGCGTTCCAGAGCAACGCTTTTGACGCCGGTGTAAAGAATTGTCGCGATCCCATGGTCGTCCACCGCGCTGCCGGTGAAGCATCCGTCCGCGTCGTCCGAGCCTGGCGTAGGCGCAAGCGCGACCGGCAGGTGGCGCCAGTGAATCATGTCAGGACTCACGGCATGCGCCCAGTGCATATCGCCCCAGATCGCGGCGTTGGGGTTGTATTGGAAAAACATGTGGTACTGGCCCTTCCAGTAGATCGGCCCGTTCGGATCGTTCATCCAATTTTTTGCGGGGAGCAAGTGGCATTGTGGGCGCAGCGGGTCCGCCGACAAGCGCGCGGACAGATCCCCGCGGGAAGGCTCTCGTAGGACTCTGTCCTGGGCAAAGCGAAGAGCCAACGGCGCGGCCGCAAGAGTGGCCAGAAACCTTCGGCGCGAAGCGAACAAGCGGACCTCCGCGGATCGGGTGACCACGAGTCTAGCCGAGTTCAGCGCAGGCTGCGCGCAGGCGGCGAACCACGCGCTCCTGTCCCAGCACCACCATGGTGTCGAAGAGCGGCGGTGCCACGGCCTGGCCCACGATGGCCACTCGGATTGCGTTGATGAGCAAGCCGGCCTTTACTCCCGCCGCTTCTGCCACGCCCCGCGTGGTGTGGTCGCAGGGATCATGGCTCCAGTCGCCCACCGCCGAAAGAGCATCCGCGGTTTTGCCGAGCAACTCTTTGATTTTCGCGGGCTCTTTCCAGAACTTTTCCTTTGCCGCAGGATCGCGCTCAAAGTCGTCGCTGAAAAACGCGCGTGACCATGAAACAAAATCCGGCAAAAGCCGAATACGCGGCCGCAGCAGATCCACAGTCTTGGCAAACCAGTCGCGCCCCGCGCCGCTGGCCCACTCTTCTTTCCAGAGTCCGCTGCTCACAAGCTGCCCTTGCACTTCTGGCAGCAGCTCCGCGATCGGCAGTTTCTGGAGATACTGCGTGTTGAACCATTCGAGCTTTGGGCGATCGAACACTGCGTTGGTGCGGCTTACGCCTTCGAGCGTGAATTTCTCCAGCAGCTGGCTGGTGCGCAGAAACTCTTCGTCGCCGCCGGGCGACCATCCGAGCAGCGCCAGAAAATTGCGAAACGCCTCCGGCAAGAAGCCTTCGCTGCGATACATGTTGACGTCCGTTGCACCGTGGCGCTTGGAGAGTCGCGATTTGTCCGCGCCAAGAATCAATGGAAGGTGCGCAAAAAGCGGAATCTGCGCATCCAGCGCGCGATAGAGCAAAACCTGTTTTGGCGTATTCGAAATATGGTCGGCCCCTCGAATCACGTGTGTGATGCGCATGTCGATGTCGTCCACCACTGCGCTCAGTTGGTACATGGCCTGGCCGAACTCTTCATCGCCCTTGCCGGAGCGCACCAGCACGAAATCTTCAATTTCATCGTTGGAGAATTCACGCTCGCCAAAAACGGCATCCAGAAACTTGGTCGTTCCACCAACGGGAACCTTGAAGCGAATCGCCGGTTTTACGCCCGGCGTTGACGGGACTCCGTCACGGCAGGAGCATCGCGTAATACGCCGCACTTGTGCAGTCTCCGCGCCTTCCACGGCGTGATCGCCTCCCACATATTTTTCCGCGGGGCAATAACAAAGGAACGCGCTGCCGTTCGCCAGGCATTTTTTCCCAGCTTGCTGGTACATCGCGGTACGCTGCGACTGATAAAACGGGCCTTCGTCCCAATCCACGCCCAGCCACTTCAGCCCGTCAATGATCCCGGTCACCAGTTCCGGCTTGTTGCGTTCGGCGTCGGTATCCTCAATTCGCAGGATCATCGTGCCGCGTTTGCGTCGCGCAAATAGCCAATTAAAAAGCGCTGTGCGGGCGCCGCCCACGTGGAGATAGCCGGTCGGGGAAGGCGCAAAGCGCACGCGGGCACTGGGCTCGGGACTACCTGAATGATCGGACATGAACCGTTAATGACCCTTCGGAGGAGGTGTAACCTACAGTGTAAAGGAACCTCCGTAGAGCGTCCAACCGAGCCTGATGCATGCGGTTCATGGAGTTGTTTCCTGCCCGCCACAAATTGACTGCTATCACTTACGCAACCAGTACGCCGGTACGCTTGCACAGCCAATTTTTCCTGCACCATAATCGCAAGTACTTTGTTTTGTGCAGATACGGTCGGCCCGGCAACCCCGCGAGTCCTCGCGTGAGTGGCGCCCTTACCACCGCCTGTACACGCTGATTCCTTTGCTAGAGGAATGGCGCAGCCCTCTGTTCGGGGACGGGGAAGCGATAGCTCGTTGATCAACCTCAGCCTAGTTTCGTTGGCACTTCTGATCGCCACGGCGTTGGTGGCCGGCTTTTTCGCGTACATCTATAACCTGAAACGCCGGACCTACTTGCTGTGCTGGACCGCTGGCTGGTGCCTGCTTTGTCTGCACTACCTGGGTACTGGAGTAAGCGGCACGTTGGGTCCGTCCGCCAGCCAGCGCGCCATGGATCAGGGCCTTTTTGCCTGCGCAGGCATCCTGTTTTTTGTCGGTGCCAAACTCTACGCTCAGCGAAAAGCGTTGCTTCCTGCCGCGCTCGGTGCCGGAGTGCTGGTGCTCATTTGGAGCGTCGCCAACGCCGTCGGAATTGTCCCCATACCGGTGACGTTTGCCGCCGCGGTTGTCTACGGCGCCGTCGGATTTGAATTCTGGGTAGAGAGCCGACGCCAGGAAACGCTTGCGGATTGGCTTCTGGCCATGGTGTTCTTCACATGGGGCGCGCTGGGCTTGGTTTTTCTCTTCTTCCAGCGGTCCCTGAGCGCCTGGAACATTACCCTCGAACCGCTTTCTGCTCTGCCTGCCACTTTCACGGCCATGTTGATGGTCATGGCCCTCTATGAAGAGGAAAAGCGCCGCATCGAGCGCAATATGTTGGCGCTCTCCAATTTAAACCTCGCGGCTTCCGGATTTGCGGGCGGCGAAATTCATCGCATGCTTTCGCAAGCATTGGATCGCGTCCTCGGTGTTGTACGCCTTCCGGCCGGCGCGCTTTTTCTCCACCACGGGGATCCCCAAGGCCCTACATCGGTCGTGGCTGTCGGCTTAAACGACAAATTCTGTCGCGCCGCGCAGGAAGAAGGCCTGGACGACTATCTGGTCACGCTGGTTTCTAGCCTGGGCGGCTTGATGGGCTTCCGCGACTTGCGCGACGAGGATCTGATGGCGCTCGAAAAAAAAGATGAGCGCATCCGTAGATTCCGTGAACTCGCGCTTGAACAGCGGCTGCGCAGCATGGTCGCCATCAGCCTGCAGGCTAAGGAACAGGCCTTCGGAGTCCTGCTTCTTGGTTCACCGGACACTCGCCGCTTCACTCCCGCCGAGTTACGTCTCCTGCTGGCCCTCGGCCATCAGATTGGCATGGCCGTGGAAAATAGCCTGTTGATCCAGCAAACTTCGCGCCGTTCCGAAGAACTACACGTCCTCAACGAGATCGGGCGGGCCCTCAGTTCCACGCTGAACAAGGAAGACCTGCTGCGCAAAATTTGGGAAGAGCTGCGCCGGCTCTTCGATGTGGAAAACTTCTATATCGCCTCGATCGATCCGGCTCGCGACGAAATGCAATTCGAACTCGAAATCATCGACGGCGTTCGCATGCCGCGCCGCAATCGCCCTGCCGGTAACTTCCTAACGGAGTATGTAATTCGGACTCGCCAACCGGTGCTGATTCGCGAACATTTTCTCGACGAAGTTCGCAAGCTCAGCGTCGACCCCATCCGCGTGCAGGGATGTTTCTGCGGCGTGCCTCTGGTCGCCTACGATCGTGCTATTGGCGCCATGGCCGTTTTTTCCGATCAGGACAAAACCTTCGACGAAGGCCATCTGGAACTTCTTCGTGTCCTGGCCAGCGAGGCCAGTATCGCTATCGAAAACGCCCGCCTTTTCCAGGAAGAGCGCACCAAGGCCCGCCATCTTACGTTGCTCAATACCATTTCTCGGCATGCCATTGGCACTCTCAACCCGGATGAAATGCTTGCCAAAATGACGGAGGAGCTCGAGACCGGCCTCACCTACGATCACATCGGTATTGCCGTGCTTGATTACTCGACGCGCGAACTGGTGATCCAGGCCGAAGCCGGCGAGCGTCGCGGAGCCTTGGGCCAGCGCATTCCGCTCGGATCTGGTCTCATTGGCAATGTCGCTCGCGCCGGCAACCTGGTCACATTTCGTTCCGGCCTGGTCGCTGATGCGCCCTTGCGTCCCATGCTGGCCGACACGGCTGCAGCCGTCGGGTTGCCGATCTTTTTTGCTGAGCAGCTCCATGGCGTCCTTTACGTGGAATCGTCAGCTAACTTGGATTTCACCGAAGAAGAAGTCTTGCTGCTTGGCACGTTGGCGGACCTCATCGCCGGCGCTCTGCACAACGCACTGACCTTCCAGAAAGCCCAGGAACAAGCCATCACCGACGGCCTCACCGGCGTAAAGACCCATCGCTTTTTTATGGAAGCGCTCTCTGCCGAATGGAAACGTTCTACTCGCGCCGGCCGTGCATTTGCCCTGGTCCTTATGGACCTCGACCGTTTCAAGTTCGTCAACGACTTCTACGGCCATCTCGAAGGCGACTTGGTACTGCAGCGCGTTGGACACATTCTCGAGACGAATTGTCGCCGCTCCGATGTCGTGGCCCGCTATGGTGGCGATGAATTTGTCATTCTGATGCCCGAAACTTCGATGGAGCAAGCCCGCCAACTCGCTTCGAAACTCCGCAGCTGGGTCTGCGCCGATAATCTGCTGCGCGAAAAAAATGTTTCCGCCAGCTTCGGCATCGCCTGTTATCCGCTGCATGGATCTTCCCCGCAGGAACTGATCCAGGTCGCCGACGCTTCGATGTATCTCTCCAAACACCAGGGAGGCAACGCCGTTTCCACTGCCGACCATTTCGATCCGGGCGAAGCAAGAAAATGGAAAAAAGATGTTCTCGAGGCCTACCTCGGCGTGACGCTGAAGCGCCTGTTCTCAACCGGCCCTGAAGCTTTCGAAGAAATTTATCAGCGCCTAAAGCAATTCACCGAATCGCTCGCCGCCACCGAAGCGGGCAACGGGCTCACCGTCGCCCAGCCGGCGCCGAGCCTGGCGGGCCCACAAGCCTTGCCTCAGGCCGTCCTCGACACGGTTACTTCCCTGGCCTTCGCGATCGACGCCAAGGATCACTACACGCAGGGTCACTCGCAAAAGGTTTCCGCTTACGCGGCTCTCATTGCCGAAGCGATGGACATGCGGGACGCCGAAATCGAGGAAATTCGCCTCGGCGCCGTCCTGCACGACATCGGTAAGGTCGGCATTCCGGAACAAATCCTGAACAAGTCCGGACCACTCAATCCCGACGAATGGGAAACCATGAAGTCTCACGTGGTCTTCGGCGCAAAAATCCTCGAGCCTCTGACACCGCTAGCGCGCATTCGTGAAATGGTTCACCATCACCACGAATACTTTGATGGCTCCGGGTATCCTCACGCGCTCAAAGGTGAACAGATTCCTCTCGGTGCTCGCATCATCGCCGTCGCCGACGCCTACGACACCATCACCAGCGATCGCACATACAAGAAGGGCCGCTCTGCGGCGGATGCTCTCGCCGAACTTGAGCGCTGCGCCAATGCCCAATTTGATGCTCGCATCGTGGAAATCTTCGTTCGAGTGATGCGCCAGCAGGCCAATCCCATTATTGAAGTTGCTTCCTTGTCTCAGGAAAGAAACGCGTAGCTCGCGTGTCATTCGACGCGCGAATCACCCGACCGATTGTTATGCTTGAAAATTGCGCGGGGGGGGCCTTCATGCAGACGGACCATGTAAAGACAGCGACGGTGCGGTGGATTGGCAAACAGCAATTCGTCGCCGTGGGCCCTTCCGGTCATGCCATCGCCATAGACTCCGACCGCAGCTCCAACACTGCGCCCGGCCCCATGGAATTCCTGCTGCTGGCCCTCGGCGCCTGCACCGCTACCGACATCGTGATCATCCTCGAGAAAAAGCGCCAAAAGCTCCAATTCCTCGAAGTCATCTGTTCCGGTGAGCGCGCCGACGATCCACCCCAGGTCTGGACCAAGCTCAATATTCTCTTTCGCCTTCGCGGCCACCTCGAGGAATCCGGTGTCAAACAAGCCATTCAGCTCAGCGAAGAAAAATACTGCTCCGTGTCCGCTACCCTAAAAAAAACCGCTGAGCTCACCTGGAACTACGAAATTCTTCCGCCCGCCGATTAATTGGGAAGCAACGGTACCGCTCTACTCTTGCATTATTCTCACGATACGTTATAAGTGTTAGCCCCACATGGGGCCCTGCTCTCGGTTGCTTTTTCTTGCGTGGTGTTTTGTGTGTCTGGCGGTATCGGGTGCTGCGCAAATGCCGCCCGCTCCGCCGGCGCGCGGCTCCGTAATTCCACTTGCCCGTATCCCCCGCATCCACACGGCGCCCAAGCTCGAGGATTTCTTGAACCATCAGCCCCGCGAAGCCGAACTGGCCGTCGATTCCTTTCGTCAGTACATCCCCGGCGACGGCTCCCCGGCCACCGAACAAACCACCGCCTACCTCTCCTACGACGATAAGAATCTTTATGTCGTCTTCGTCTGCCACGATACGTCCGGCCTGGTACGCGCTCACCTCTCCAAGCGTGAGGACATCGATCAGGACGACATGGTCGGCGTCCTCCTCGACACTTTTCGCGATCATCATCGCGCCTACGTCTTTTACTCCAACCCACTCGGCATCCAGTCCGATTCCATCTACACCGAAGGGCAAACCTACGACTACTCCTTCGACACCCTGTGGAACACCGAAGGCCGCTTAACTCCGGACGGCTACATGGTCTTTTTCTCAATTCCCTTCAAGAGCCTTCGCTTCTCCCACGCTCCGCAGCAAACTTGGGGTGTCGCTCTCTATCGCGTGATCCTCCGCAAGAGTGAATACGACTACTGGCCCTACCTCACCCAACGCCTCGAAGGTCTCACCCAGCAATTTGAACCGCTCGGCGGTCTGGAAAACGTTTCGCCCGGCCGCAACATGCAATTCATTCCTTACGGCCTGCTCGCCAGCGATCATTTCCTCAACCAGCCCAGTCTCACTTCCCTGGGCCCGCCGCCCGCCTTTCAAAACACCTTCGAACACCGCGCTGGACTCGATGCAAAATTCGTTGCCAAAGACGCCCTCACCTTCGACGTCACGCTCAATCCCGATTTCAGCCAAGTGGAAACTGACGACCCGCAAGTCACCATCAATCAGCGCTTCGCGGTTCTCTTTCCCGAAAAGCGCCCCTTTTTCATCGAAAATGCCGGCTTCTTCCAGACGCCGGTTAGTCTCTTCTTCTCACGCCAGATTCAGGATCCGCAATTCGGAGCGCGCATGACCGGCAAGGCCGGCGATTGGACTCTCGGCGCTCTCGTCATCGACGACCGCCAGCCGGGCCTCAACCAGCCTCCCGGCGAGTACAACACGCGCGCGCTCGACGGCGTGGTCCGGGTCGCCCGCGAATTCGGCAAACAGTCCTACATCGGTGCATTCGCTTCCAGCCGCGATTTTGCCGACACCAGCAACCGACTGGTTTCCCTCGACGCCCGCCTCAAGTTTTCTCCCAACTGGGTCGCCGACTTTCAGGCCACCCACAGCTGGACCCGCCAGGACATCAACCTCCCGCAACTCTGCCAGCAATTCGTTCCGCCGCCGCAAAGTACTCCTTCGCTGGCCAACGCTTCTTCTCAACAAGGCAACAGCCTCTACGCCGACATCTCCCACACCGGCCGCAAATTTTATTTCCTCAGTGAGTACAACGACTTCTCTCCCGGCTTCTGCGCCGAACTCGGCTTCATCCCCCGCGTGGACATTCGCCAAAGCTATTCACTCGCCAGCTATCTTTTCCGTCCCAATCTTCATCCCATCGTGGACCTCGGCCCCGTCGCCAGCGAAACCGTGGATTGGGACCACCACGGCGTCCTAGAGGACTGGCAAGCCGCGGTCGGCGTTCAGCTCGACCTCACCCGCAATTCCACTTTCACCGTCAGCCGCGGCGAAGCCTACGAACTGTTCGCTAACATTCCGTTCCGCAAGCACAGCACTTCCGTTTACGGCACGTCCGCTCTCTACAAATGGCTAACCGTCACCGCGCGCTACACCAGCGGCACCGGCGAAAACTATTTTCCTGCCGCGGCGCTTGATCCTTTTCTGGCCAACGCCAAGCGCGTCTCCCTTGGCTTCACCGTCCGCCCGTCCGCCCGTTTCCGTATGGACGAAACCGCCCTCTACTACCGTCTCGGCAATCGCGTCGGCTCCTCTCCGGCTGGCTTTTCTCCCGGCCAGGCCATCTTCAACAACTACCTTCTCCGCACCAAGGTAAACTACCAATTCAGCAAAGCTCTTTCGCTGCGCGTCATCCTCGATTACGACGCCACCCTCGCCAACGATCAGCTTCTCAACATTCAGACCAATCTCGGAGGCTATGCCGGCGGCCCGCTGCTCCCCACCAAACAATTCACCACCGACGTCCTCATGACTTACCTCCTCCACCCCGGCACCGCTCTCTATGTCGGCTACAACAATGGCCTCAGCAATCTTTTCCTCGACAACCAATCCGCCCCCACGCCCTCGGTCCGCTACCAGTCGAGCCCCGCCAACCGCACCTCCCAACTTTTCTTCGTGAAACTAAGCTACCTCTTCCGCTTCTGAGTCTTCTTCTCTTCCGCGGTGCGCCCTAGGCTCCGGCAATCCGCTACTGCACTTTCTTCCGCCTGACCTAACTTGTGCCCACCGCTCTCCCTCGCATAAACTGCCCTTTCTGTTTTGCAGCGCAGCTTTTGCTAGGAGCCTCATGTCCCATCGCATCAAAGCGAAAATTACCGGCGTCGGCGGCTATCTCCCGCCCCGCGTAATGACCAACACCGATCTCGCGAAAATTGTAGACACCAACGATGAATGGATCCGCACGCGCACTGGCATTCGCGAACGTCACGTCGCCGACCCCGGCGTCGCTTCCTCGCACCTCGCCACCGAAGCCGCCCAAACCGTCCTCGCCAAGACCAACACCGATCCCGCCGAAATCGACATGATCGTCGTCGCCAGCGTCACGCCCGACATGCTTTTCCCCGCCACCGCCTGCCTCGTGCAGGACCGCATCGGCGCAAAAAACGCCTGGGGCTTTGATCTCTCCGCTGCTTGTTCTGGTTTTGCTTACGCCCTAACGGTAGGGGCTCAATTCGTGGGTTCCGGCGCTCACAAAAAAGTACTTGCCATCGGCGCCGATAAAATGACATCCATTCTCAACTACCAAGACCGCGCCACCTGCGTCCTGTTCGGCGATGGAGCCGGTGCCGTTCTTCTCGAACCTGCGACCAACGACAACGAAGGGATCCTCGATTTCGAGCACGACATCGACGGCTCGGGCGGTCAGTTCCTCTACATGCCCGGCGGTGGTTCGCTCAATCCGCCCACGGCCGAAACGGTCAGCAAAAAAATGCATTACGTCCACCAGGAAGGCTCGCAGGTCTTCAAATACGCGGTTCGCCGCATGGCCGAGCTGGCCGCTCATCTCGTCGAACGCAACGGCTACCAAGGCGACGACGTCACCCTTGTCGTTCCCCACCAGGCCAATCTACGCATCATCCGCGCCATGCAGGAGCGTCTTGGCCTCCCCGACGACAAAGTCATGGTCAACATCGATCGCTACGCCAACACTACTGCCGGCACCATTCCCCTCGGCCTCGCGGACGCCGTCGCCCAAGGCAAACTCAAAAAAGGCGACCTCGTCCTGCTCATGGCCGTCGGCGCGGGCTACACCACCGGATCCATCCTTCTCCGCTGGGCCTACTAGCTCTTTTCTTGCTTTAGTTTTAAAGGTCGCGGCGCGGTCATTCGCGCGGCATTTGGCACTCTCTCACTTCAATCCCTTCACATAGGCAAAATTCACCTTAATCGCTTCGAGCGCCGGCATCTCGGTAAACGGTGGCTCCTGCTCCACGAACAATCCGCGAATCTCCCCCTTCTTCGCCGCCGCGAACACTCGCGCATAATCAATCGCTCCGCGCCCCAATTCCGTTGCCACCGGCGCGCCTCGATCCTTTCCCATCACTGTCGTCCGCGGCGTAAATCCCTTCCGGAACTCCTTCACGTGCAGCAGCCGGTACCGCTCCGGGTACTTCGTCAGATACGCCGCCGGATCCTGTCCCGCCACCGTCGCCCAGCCGCAATCGAGCTCGAGCTTCAGCAACCCCGCATCCGTTCTGCGGAGAAATTCGTCGTATCCCGTCACCCCATCAAAATTCTTCCACTCAAAATTGTGATTGTGATACCCGAGCCACAGCCCGGCTTTCTTCACCTGCTCGCCCACTTTGTTGAACTGCTCCGCGTTCCACTTCCAATCATCCAGCGTCAATCCGTTGATGATCGCCAGGAACAGCGCGAACTCCCCTCCCTGCGGATCCGGCTTGAACCGTCCTGGGTCCGCCACCCACGGCACCGTCACAATCATGTATTGCTGCCCGAACAGGTGCGCCAGCTCGATCATTTCCGGCAGCTTGCTCATCAAATCCGGCAGCATGTAGTGCCCCGACGGATTCTCGAGCCCCGCATCGTCCAGCATCTTCTTCAAGTCTTTCGCCGGTGTTTTCGACAGCGGCGACAACTCCACCTGCTTGTACCCCGCCGCCGCCACTGCCTTCAGCGTCCCCGCGGGGTCCTGGTCCATCTCCGCGCCGACCGTATACAGCTGCAACCCAATCGGTAAATTCAACGGATTCGCCTGCGCGCCCGCCATGCCCATCAGCGAAACCGCCATTCCCGCGCCCGCCACAACCGCCGCCTTTTCAATAAAATCTCTGCGCGTGCTGCCCGTCATAGCGCCCCCATCACTTCATCATGGCCGCCATATCGTACATCCTCATCCGAGATTCCAAACGTCGCGAATTCACATCTTCCGTGCAAGGTCGCTGGTTCTCGGATCGGGGCCTTAACTCCGACTGACCTTGCTGAAAGCCATGGGCTAGCCCCTTTGGTTCCTGAAGAATTGCTTCACCTTCCGTTGAGTTCTGCAATTGCGTTCGCCATGGCCAGCTCTCGTTTACATTGTCGCCAAAAACGCCAAACTCCTCGGCACCTGCTTCTCCACCGCAGGACTCTCATCCTCAATAAAATATCTCTCCACTCCCGCCTTGCGGGCCGCCGCCAGCACTCCTCGCCAGTCAATCATCCCGTCGCCCAGCGCAACGCTGTCTTCATCTGCTGCCGCGCCGGTGAATACGCCCGTCTGCACTCCCTTGCGCAGGTCCTTCAAATGCAAGAGCCGCACCCGGCTCCCCAACCGCTTGATCAGCTGAGTTGAATTCTGTCCCGCCACTTCCGCCCAGAATGTATCCACCTCGAAGACCACCGTCTTGGGATTGGTCTCCTTCAGCAGCACGTCAAACGCGCTGCCATCTGCCTGCGGCCGGAACTCGTAGCCATGAGGGTGATACGCCAACCGCATTCCGCTTTTCCCCAGCGATTCGCCCCATTCATTCATCTCGCCAGCCACCCGCCTCGCGATTTCCGCCGTAAAATCTCCACGGTGCGGAATCCACGCCAGCACTACCCACTTCGCCGAAAATGCCTCCGCCCGCTCGGTCACCAAATCCAACTTCGCTTGCAAATCCTCATAGCCCGCCGCCATCGAAGTCGCATGCAACCCCGCCGCCAGAAGCGCCGCCGCAAACTCCTTCGCGCTCAAGTTGTGCAGCATTGCAACTTCCACTTCCGTGAAGCCCATCTTCCGCGCCAGCGCCAGCGCTCCCGGAACATCCCGATCGAGCTCCGTCCTCAAGCTGTAAAGCTCCAGCCCGACCTGCAAGGAACGATGCGCAGGCGCCATGTCCCATTTCCCGGCCGCAAGCGTAACTCCGGCCCCGCTCGCGCCACATAAAAACTCCCGCCGATCCATTACTATTTTTCTACCCCCTTAACAGACCTCAGTCTGGCGTCGGTATGGCACAACTCTTTCCTACGAACCAGGAGGCCGCTCTTGGCCGGCTCTTTCGCAATACACCTGAAAAAGACGGGGATGGCGTGCCCCCCTCCCAGGAAGCACCCAGCCAACCTTTCACCGCAAGAGCACACGGATGACGGCGAACGTACAGGCCAAGCGGCCCTGACACTGTTGGATTTCCCTGCGGCGGATCACCAACCGCCGGTCACTAGTCCGGAATCACCAGTTCCTGTCCGGGCTTGATCTTGTCCGGATCGCTCAGCTTGTCCTTGTTGGCCTCGAAGATCTTCATGTACTGACTCGCGTTGCCATAGAAATTCTTGGCAATCTTCGAAAGCGAATCGCCCGCCGCCACCGTGTACGTTCTACCGCCTCCGCTCCGGCCTGAACCCGACGCCGAAGCAGCCGCCGCTGCCGCCACCGGAGCCGCTGTCGGATCCACGGTCAAATCGCATGTGATGTCGTTCAACGAAGGATTCACTTTCTTGATTTCGTCCCATACGCGGTTTTTGATTGCCTCCGAACCCGCCGCTCCCTGCAGGAACAGTTTATTGTCCTGCACGTGCATATGCGAAAGCCGCACACCGCTAGAATTGATCAGGTTCAGCACCGACGCGTACTTCTGCTTCAATTGCTCCAAATCGGCCATGGGAATTTCTCCTTACTCTCAAAAGGTTGGAGGCTCACAATCGCAAGCCTGGTATCTAGTGGCTGAGTCGCGGCGGGAATCTGACTGTAGCATAGCGATACGCGGCAGGTGTAAGCGACTTTTCACACAGGCGGTAGCAAAGATTTCAGTCGGTGCCCTTCCTCGGCGGCGGAGTTGGTCCGCTCGTTGAAACTGGCAACTCCAATCGCGGCTTCCACAACAGCAGCAAAAAAAAACCCGCGACGAAAAACCACGCGGCGATGTTCCAGGAGAAACCGAGGACACGAAGTACGACGCCGTAGAGAACTACTGTTGTTGCGAAAGCGAAGCCCAGCATGTTCCCGCGCCGCCATTGCTCCAGCGCAGCAGGTTCTTGTGGCCAGCGCTGCAATTTCTCGACCGCCGGACGAATCAGCTTCCCGCGGAACATCATGGCAATCCCGACCTCGCTTACCGCCAGCACCGCAAGCACCGTCGGCACGAATGCCGGTTCCGGCTTTGCCGCAATTTGCAGCGCGCACAACCAGAAGAACAAAAGCGCAGGCATGGCAAGAAATGCGAAATGCACAATACGAATATTGCGAAGCGATTGCTGGGCGTTGTCCATCGGCTACTTCTTATCCGATAACTTCCGCGTCTGTAAAGGGAATTGCGGCAATGCTGACCGATACTAGGGTTACCAGGAGCGCATCGCGGCGGATAGCGCCAGATTCGATTGCAGGCGGCGATCCACCTGCACCGCGGCGTAGCGGGCGCAGAGGACGCGTTCGCGCTCGGCCCAGTTCGCTACCGCCGCGATTCGGCCGGACGCCAGCTGCCCGATGGCGTGAATCACATGGAAGTAGACACTCACCAGGCCGATACGGGAGGACTCTTTTCGCAGCTTCGGCGTAAGTTCATGCAGCTTGGCGATAACCTCGAAATCCTGGCCGCTCAACATCCGGCCGTCGAGGCTCGTGGCCGCCAGCACCTCGGCGGAGATTGGCTCGGCCGCAACGCCAGCGAGGATGGAGCGCCAGTAGTACGCGGCGAACTGCATCAGCGCGACGATCGAGATTGTCAGCAGCATCGCGGAAAACATGACCTTGCCTCTCGACACATTCTGCCCGCCGCCTCTGCACGCCGCCATAGCGCGGCAGTACTAGCGTGCGTAGCCCTTTCCGGATTAACTTATTGGGAACATTCGACGTGTCGGTCTGCACCGAGCACCAGCCAATATAGGAGGCATTCCCATGCTCAGACGAGCGCCCACACCCACCGTTAGGATGCTCGGTCGCTTCGCGATAGGCCCAATCATTGGACTATTTGCCTGGTCGGCCTGTGGCCACCTGCACCTCTCGGCTCAGTCGAGGCCCGGATCCGCGAAAATGCAGGTTGCCGCGAGCGATCCCTCCAATGAAATTCGGGCAGTGTTGACGCAACAGCAAGCCGCCTGGAACCGCGGCGATATTCCCTCCTTCCTCGAGGGCTATTGGGACTCGCCGGAATTAACTTTTGCAGGCAGCGACGGCTTTGTCCGCGGCTATGACGGATTGCTGGAGCGCTATCGAAAGACCTATCCAGACCAGGCCAGAATGGGAGAGCTGGAGTTTTCTGGCCTGGAGATTCGGGCACTCAGCGTCGATTCGGCGCTGGTTTTGGGCCACTGGCATCTCAAACGGACAGTGGGCGATGCTGGAGGGGTATTTTCTCTGGTTTTTCATAGATTCCCTCTGGGATGGCGGATCATTCACGATCACACCAGTGCACAAAAGCAGACACCCTAGATTGCGACCATGGTCGGGGTTAGTCGGCTGAAAACAATATGGTTAGTGATCCATGGCCTGTGGAAAAAGGACAGGTAACTAAGGAAACTAGTTTCCCAGGAATACCTGCCCCTAGAAACTAACGCATTGAAAATAAAGAGCATACAGGATGTGCCATTTTGGCAACTGACATGCTCCCTATCGAACCGCACGTTGAAAGTGTACCGACTGGGCCAGTTCACTCCGCAGGCTGACCGTCGGACTTTTCAGGACCAACTAGAGGACACTATGCGTAAGCATTTTATGTTTGCGGGGATTTTGCTAGCCGCCGCCCTGGTTTTCGCAGTGCCGTCGAAAGCGGATACCGTTGATTTCACCATCAGCGGAGCTGTTTCCGCGAGCTTTTCTTTGCCTGACACCCTCACCCCCTCCGCGACTCTCGGTTCGATTGTGTTTGTGTTCAACCCGTGTAGCAGCAGTGCGCCTTGCACGCTCCTCGGGGGACCACCGAAATCGTCACTCTTCGGGACGATTGACCTCGGCAATACCGGAACGGGCACGTGGAGCTTTGGTAGCACCGGCCACACGATGAACGGCATCGTGTTTCCCGGCCCGGAACTCGGCATTTTTGTCGCCGGTCTGTTCAACACCAACCCTGACGGCACGATCACCATAAATGCGGGCTCATTCTCCCTGACCAGCATTGTCGGCCAGAACGTTACCCTGACGACCACCGTCATCCCCGATGGCAGCGTTGGCGTGCCGGAACCGGCTACGCTGGCATTGCTCGGAATCGGCGGGTTGGCACTGGCTGGTATTCGCCGTCGCAAAACAGCCTAATTTAAGGATTCTCATAAGCTTTCGCGAGCGCCCGGTGTAGGCCGGGCGCTTTTCTTTTGTGCTGAAGTGCGGTTTCAGGTACGGGTGCGCCGAGAGCCCGGCACAGCAAAAGACGTCCGCCTCAGAAGGCGGCCGCTACAAGAGCAACCTTAACCCTCCACGCTAGGAAGCGAAATATGCGGCTCGGACGGATACCCAGAAGCCAATCGGCAGATTGGCGTCCCCGCGGAAGGCAGAGAAAATCACAGGATCTCGAGGATTTCTTCGGTGCGTTTGAAGGGCGGAATCAAATAGGCGCCGGCCAGTTCGGTGCGGGACCAGGACAGCATTTCTTTGGCTACGGCGAAGCCGCGGTCGCGGGCGTTGGTGCCGGCGGTTTCGAGCGATTTGAGCAGAGGCTCGGGAATGATGATGCCGGGGACTTCGTTGTTGAGGCGCAGCGCCTGTTTGTAGCTGTTGAGCGGCCAGATGCCGATGAGAATGGGGATGGGCGATTTGCCGCCGAGTTTTTTGGCGAAGGCGAGCCAGTGTTCGGGATCGAAGAGCGGCTGGGTCATGGCGAAGTGCGCGCCAGCCTCAATTTTGGCGTAAAAGCGCTCGATTTCATTGTCGAGATCGTCGGCAACCGGATTGACGGCGACACCGATGGTGAAATTGGTAGCGCCGCCGAGAGTCTTGCCGGACCAGTCGGTGCCTTGATTGAGTCGGTGGAGGACTTTGACGAGACCGACGGAGTCCACTTCATAGACGCCGCTGGTTTCAGGATAGTCGCCGACCGACGGCGGATCGCCGGTGATGCCAAGAACGTTGCGAACGCCGCCGACGGTCCATGCGCCGAGCAGAGCGGCTTGCAGGCCGATGATATTTTGATCGCGCGTGGTGAGATGCGGAATGGTTTCGACCCCGCGGGCTTCGAGAGCGCCGGCGACGACGAGAGCGTCCATACCGACACGGGCCATGGCGCCGGAGTTGATGTCAATGGCGTCCACTTTGCCCGAGGCGATGATTTTTTCGACTTGTTCGTAGACCCGGTCGAGGGCGATGCCCTTGGGCGGATCGATTTCGACGCTGATCTGGAATTTTCCTGCCTGGATATTTTTCCAGAGTTTGGATTCGGGGGCACGGTCGAGTACGGGTGCCGGCTTGGCGACGGCTTCGACGGTTGCGCCTGAAGCTTGGGCTTTGACCGGGCGGAGCGACCTGACGGCATCAGCCATGGCACGGACGTGGGCAGGCGTCGTGCCGCAGCAACCGCCGAGGATTCTGACCCCGGCTTCGGCGGCTTCGCGGGCGAAAAGAGCGAAATATTCGGGTGAAGATTTGGGATAGACGATGCGGTCGCCTTCGCGCTTGGGGAAACCGGCGTTGGGCATACCGCTGACGCGAAGATCATCGACTGAGGCGAGTTGCCGAAGAATCGGCAGCAGCGCTTGCGGGCCGAGCGTGCAATTGGCGCCGATGACCTGGACATTTTTGTTTTTAAGCTGCGCCGCGGCCTGCCCGGGAGTGAGATCACCGTAGGCGGTACCGTCTTCAGAGTAGGTGAGCGAGGCGATGATAGGAAGGCCGGAGAAGGAGCGGATGGCGTCCACGGCGAGAACAATTTCTTCGATGTAGGTGAAGGTTTCGAGGACGAACAGATCCACGCCGCGCTCTTCGAGAGCCTGGGCCTGTTCGCGGAAAATTTCGAGGATTTCGGCGGGCTCGGGATGGCGCGCTTGCACACCGAGGCCGAGCGGGCCGATGGAGCCGGCGATGAGGACTTCACGGGAAGCGGCTTCGCGAGCTTCGCGGGCGATTTTGACGCCGCGGGAATTGAGGCGCTGCACTTCGTCGGCCAGGCCAAGCGGAGCGAGTTTAAAGCGGTTGGCGCCGAAGGTGTTGGTCTCGATGATGTGCGCGCCGGCTTCGATGTAAGCCTGGTGGACCCTGAAGACGGCTTCGGGCTCGGTGGAGTTTAGTTCGTCGAAACAGCGCTGGGGGCCGACGGATTCGTGGAGAAGCGAGCCCATGGCGCCGTCGGCGATGAGGATGGAATGTTTGAGGCGTTCGTTGAAGTCGAGAATTTTCATTGGGAAATGGCTCGAAATGTCTGCCTATTATTTTACACGCGGATGGCTAAAGTGCAGTTCCTCGGGGGCTACAGCCCCATTTTTTCCGCCCGCTAATGTCGGAGCTAAGATGCGACCCCCAAATACAAAATCGGCAGCGACATAAAGCCGCCGCTAGATGAGCGAAGCATTCAGCGCTTTTGCTCCATGAGGGACGCGACGGTGCTCATGAGGTCGTACTTGGTCAGGATTTCGAAGCGGGTTTCATCCATTTCGACAAAGACGGCGGGATTTTCGTGACTGAGGATGCGGGTGACGCGCTCGACGGGAGCGGTTTTGGGAATTTTTGGAAGCGGGGCGCTCATGACTTCGCGCACCACGAGTTTGCGCAGATCTTTGCCCTGAAGCGCGAGGGTGAGGATCTGATCTTCGTAGACGGTGCCGATGGGAGTGCTGTCTTCGAAGATGGGAATTTGCGAGATGTCCTGTTCCTGCATGGTTTTCAAAGCGTGAAAAACGGTCTGGTAGGGGCGCGCGACGACGAGTTCGCGGACTTTGCCGGCGCGGTGCTTGGCGTGAACGACTTCAGCTGCGGTAATGGGAACGGCAGAATCCACGTAGCCACGTTCGCGCATCCATTCGTCGTTGTAGACCTTGCTGAGGTAGCGCATACCGGTGTCGGGAAGAAAGGCGACGATGAAATCTTTATGGGTGAGTGCCTTTGCTAGCTTGAGAGTTGCGGAAATGCAGCCGCCGCCGCTGCCACCGGTGAAGATGCCTTCCTGTTTGACGAGGCGACGAGCGACGACGAAACACTCTTCGTCGTTGACCTGCAGGACGTCGTCCAGAATTTTCATGTTCATGGTGGTGGGGAAAAAGTCTTCGCCGATGCCTTCGACGACGTAGGTACGAGCCTTGGTGACCTGGCCGGTCTTGTGGAAGTCGTAATAGAGGGAACCTTCGGGGTCGACGCCGATGATTTTAACGTGAGGATTTTTTTCTTTTAGGTACTTGCCGACGCCGCTGATGGTGCCGCCAGTGCCCATGCCGCAGACGAAGTGAGTGATCTGGCCTTCACTGTCGTCCCAGATTTCCGGGCCGGTGGTTTGGTAATGGGCCTCGGGGTTCATGGAGTTGTCGTACTGATTGGGATAAAAGGAATTGGGAATTTCGCGGGCCAGTTTCTTGGCGACGGAATAGTAGCTGCGCGGGTCTTCGGGTTCGACGGCAGTGGGGCAGACAATGACTTCGGCGCCGAGGGCTTTGAGGAGGTCGACTTTCTCCTTGGACTGTTTGTCGGTGATGGTGAAAACCATTTTGTAGCCGCGAACGGCGGCGACGAGGGCGAGTCCCATGCCGGTGTTGCCGGAAGTGCCTTCGATGATGGTGCCGCCGGGCTTGAGCAGGCCGCGCTTTTCCGCGTCGTCGATCATGGTGACGCCGATGCGGTCCTTTACGGAGCCGCCGGGGTTGATGTAGTCGGCTTTGACATAGATCTGCGGCTTGAGACCTTGGGCGACGCGATTGAGTCGGACCAGCGGAGTGCGACCGATGGCCTCGAGAATGTTGTTGCAGCGCATATGCGATAGTCAGTTTAGCACGCGCCGTTCGGACCAACCGTACAAGGTGCAAAGTGTAAAGTACAAGATACGCGCGATTCCGGCAGCTAGTGAGTTCGTTAAGGAGAGCTTTCGATGGAGAGAAAGAATATTTCGAGCGGAGTGAAGTGGGAGCCGATTGTGGGGTATTCGCGAGCGGTACGGGTGGGGAATGTGGTTAGCGTATCGGGGACTACGGCGACGGGGCCAGATGGCGCGATTGTGGGCGTAGGCGATGCGCAGGCGCAGACGGTTCAGACGATTCGAAACATTGAAGCGGCGCTAAAACAAGCTGGCGCGACGCTGGCGGACGTGGTGCGGACGCGAATTTATGTGACCAACATGGCGGAGTGGGAAAAGGTCGGACGGGCGCACGGGGAATTCTTTGGGACGATACGGCCGGCGACCAGTATGGTGCAGGTAGGGGCGCTGATTTCGCAGGAGATGCTGGTGGAGATTGAGGCCGACGCCATCGTGAAGGATTCATAAGAGAAAGAGCTAGCGGAGTAACGAAGCAAGAAAGGGGCACCCGAGACGGTGCCACTTTTTTTGCAGTAGAAATGACCGTCCTACCAGCGAGCGCGGATGCGATATTTCAGGACCGAGGTAGCGTTGGCGGCCACGGGAACGTTGAACTGGGCGGCCCAGGCGGCGGTTTTCGTGTACTTATAGGTGGAATTGATCATTTCCCAGTCGCCGCCGATGGGTTCGTTGACCTCGACGGTGATAGGCGCGTCCTTGTGGTTACGCAGGGTGATTTCGAATTCCATTTCCCAGGTGTGGGTGTCAATGCGCTTGTAGTCGGTTTGTTTACGTTCGCTGATGACGTCGAATGCGTTGCCGATGTGAATGTTGAGGGCTTCATCTTTGGGAGTGTGGTCGATGCGGTCTTCGCCGACGAACAGCACGTTGCCTTTGGAATCTTTCTGGTAGACGCGAACCGTGCCGGCGGGCATGGGCATACCGAGGCCGGATTTTTCTTCGTTCTTGAATTTGTAGAAGACCATCACGTTGTCTTTGATGGGCGTGCCGGGATTCTGCTGGTTGTGGTAGTAAAAATTCTGGCCGTTGACGACGAAGTGTTTTTCGACGGGAATGCCGCTGCCCTGCAGCAGGCTAATTTGCTTGGTCTCCTTGTCCTCGACGGAGGTTTTGCGGCCGAGAGTATAGAGGTGGTATTCGCTGAAGTTTTCCTGCGCGAATTGTTCGGCGCGCGCGGCCTTGGCCATGGCCATGTCCCTCATAGCGCCGATTGGAGCGGCCGGCTGTACGCGATTCAAATCACCGGCGACGAGTTGGAGGCGCGCATTGTGAAATGCGGTGCCGCTGTTGTTAGAAAGGGTGACCCAGCCGTCGAGATCCGCGGCTTTGTCGTCGCGACCGACGGTGAGGACGTAGTCGGAGTTCCAGGACAAGTTGTTGGCGAGGTATGAAGTTTCAACCTGTTGTTTGCGTGAGCCGGAATTTTCAAGGGACATCAGCAGCGTGGGGCGATCGAAGAGATTCGGCGGAACTTCGGGGAAGCGGTAGCTCTCGGCATAGCCACCCGTAACGATGTCATTGCCGATCTTCCAGACCGGACCGTTGTTGTCGGAAAGAAGCGTAGCTTTGATTTCTTCGCGCTTGGTAGTGCCGTTGTCCATGTAGGAGCGGACCAGTGTGACTTCCTTGCCTACGTATTTGTGGAGAAGCTTGGCGGGTTCGAGCAGATCGTACTCGTAGTTTTGTTCGAGGATGCCAAGCTTGTCGGGCTCGTTGAGCGAACGGAAGTGCACCGTTGCAGGATTGACGGTGGCGGCGATGTCCATCAACTTGAGGCGAAAGGCGCCGCTCGGAAGAGCGAGATTGCGCACGTCGCGGATGAGCGCGATGTTGGAGTTGTAGACGGTCACGGAGAGATCGGTCTGGTCAGCAAGACTTGTGGCATGATCCATTTGTACTTCGCGTGCGGCGTCCCTTTCCTGCTCGTTGGGAAGATGATTCCCACGCGGCGTAGCGTACACGGCTGCAGCACCCGCCAAGACCGCCGCGGCGGCAGCCGAACTCCAAAGGAATTTGTGCTTTCTCGACTTCGCTCGATGCACCATTTATTCGCTCCTAAGTACCGATTTGCCTTCTGGTGTTAGAACGGCGCGGATGAAATTCCTTGCACGGCGGGAGAGAGCAGAATCATACGCTCAGATCCTGCAGCTTTCCTTCGATTGTCCGAGGATGACATGCCGCACGGGGAGCAATAGGTGCTGGAATGGCAGGATGATGCCTATTCGTTAGCGGTCTGTTTCCAGGTAGCGCCGCCATCGGAGGTTTCGTAACTCTGGCGATGGGGCGCATCCCAGATGGAGGCGTGCTTGGCGTCGGAAGCGTGCAAGCCGCCGAGATCGCCGGAAATGGGCGTGCGGAGGGTCTGCCAGTGTTCACCGCCGTCGGTGGTGCGCAGGACCGTGCCGGCAGCGCCAACGAGCCAACAAACTTGGTCCGAGGGAGCAGCGCCGGCGGATAGATTGACTGCGACTCCGCTGAACTGCGGAAGCCAGGTGCGCCCAGAGTCTTTGGAGTGAAGGATTTGCCCGTTGGGACCGACGCTCCAGATTTTTTTGCCGCCGGGCGCAGCGATGCGGATATCAAGGCCGACCTTGCTCACGGCCTTGTTGTACATCGCTTGCTTGGAAACTTCGGCCCTGGTGATTACTTCATTTTCCGCTAGCGCGCCGGCGACTTGAACGCCGGCCGCACCAGCCGATGGAGGAGGCGGCGCGGGAGGCGGCGCAGAGGCCCCAGTAATGGCAGATTTCGCGGCCGGCGCAGGCTGAACCTGGGCTCGTTCGAGATCGGCGGGGGCGGGAACTACTTCGACGGTTTGTGCGGCACCATCCACCAGGACGCGGTCGCCCCGCTGGATGGAATCTGTTGCCTGAGCCTGGCCAGCGGCAGCGCTCGGGCCGGACCGAGAGAGGCGGGGCAGGCGAGCAGGGGGCCCAGCAGGTTTTTCCCGTGCTTCCAGTTTTTGATCGACAGCAAAATCCTTCTGCTCATCACGCAGCGCGACTTCGGGCGCGGCAGGAGCTCGGCCTGCTGAAGCGGCTTGGTCGGACTTTTTTGTTTTTAGTCCGCTAGCCGAATCTGATTCCTTCCGTTCTTCGGCGTCGCTGCTGGGCAGTGGTTGTTGGCGAGCTCCTGCAACCTGGGCGGCTGGGGCAGACGGCTTGATGGCTAGGCGAGATTCGCGAACGCCGATCCAGATGAGAAGTCCAGCAGCAATGGCTCCGGCCGGTGCGGCCCAACGCAGTGAGAAATATTTCTTCGGCGGAATGGCGATTATTTTCTTGGTGCTGGCTCGTTCCGTTGCTACCGAGGCCCGCAGGGGAAAAGTGCGGTCGCGTACGCTGGCCACTTGTGAGGCATTGAGCCCAGCGATCAGTTCCGGCGAGTGTTCGGCTAGGTCGCGCGATTCATTCACTTCCTGAGTAGTCTCAAGATGAGCGAGGATTTCCTGGCAGCGTGCGCAGGAAACGATGTGGGATTTCGCGGAAGAAACTTCTTCCGGCGAAAGCGTGCACTCGTAGTAAGCAGCAAGCGTTTCCGGATCGAGGCACAATGCCGCGCCGTCGCCTTCTTCGCGAAGATGGCGAGCCAAGGCTTGTTCGAATAATTGGTCGCGGTCTTCAGGCATACGCCGCTCTCAAAATAGAACGTTCACGACCATGATTCTTGCACCGCATCCGGCCAGGTCTCATGGTTTCACCGTACGATTCCGGCCGGGCGGAGTTTGGGATTTTTGCGCGTCGAACAACTCGTCCAAGTCCACGGCGGCGTCCTCGGCGGCATATTGGATCGAAAGGGCAACCTGGGCATCGTCCAAGCCCTGTGCCGCGTAAGCGCCGTTCGTAGCTGCAGTTCCCGCACGAAGCAATCCTTCGACGGTGGAGCGCAATTCCTTACGCACCCGTTCGAGATTCCGCGAAACACTGGACTCATGTTCGCCGATAGCGCGTCCGATTTCTGCCAGGGTGCGGTCTTCGGCGTAATAAAGCTGCAGGCGAGTGCGATCGCGCGGCTCGAGTGATGCGAGCGCGCTGGCCAACGATTCGCGAAAACGCTGTTGATACTGTTCACGGCGTGGATCAGCGGGGAGTTCGACCGTGGCGGGTTCGGGCACGCGGCGGGATTTCCCGTCCGGGGGATGATCATCGAGCGATTCGAATCTTTTGCGGGAACGGATCTGATCAATGTGGCGTTGGGCGAGTACGGCGCGCAGCCAGGTCTTGAGCGAGCTTCTACCGTGGAAGTAACGGAAGAGTGAGCTAGTGCTGCGGTTGCGGTCGGAGAGTCCATAGAGGTCCGTGAAAAGCGAGTCCGCCAGTTCGATAGCGGCGGGGTCAGAGGCCGGGCAGCGAAGGATCGCGGCCGACGCCGTCCGGAGGTAAGGACGATAATCGGCGACAAAGTCCTCCCAGGCAGGTTGTGAGCCTTCCGCACAGGCACAGGCCAAAGCGAGATCGTTGAGGTGTAGCGCGGAGAAATATTCCTCAAGCTGGGCGGCCGAAGGAGAAGCTTCGGCGAATCTCTTGGCGGCGCTCCTGGTGAGCGCGGACTGAAAGGCGGTGAAGGAGAGCTGCCAGCGGTCGGCGGGACATTGCGAGAACAATTGGCGAAGGTAAACAGCACAACTATCCGGAAGGCGGCGCGGGCCGCTGGATTGGGGATTGTGGGCGGCTGAGTCCATTGGTTAAGCGTGTTAAGCGCCCCAAACCCTTGGACGCTTGAAAGCAGGCAACCGGCCGTTCAGGCACCGTGCTGTAAAGAGCCTGCATCCTAGAGCATAGACCCTCTGGAGCGCGCGGGGAATGGGCGATGCAAATCCAGGTTCCCGAAAAGCCAGTTTGCGGTATCCTTAGATGGGGTTCTCCTAGCCCGCAACCTTCAGCGCCTCGCCGGGTTTCAAGCGAAAGGGGTGTTGAGCTGCGCTCGCAAACAGCATTAGCGACTTCGCGTCTTTGGTACGAAAGTCCTATTCGAATGATTCCAGCCTCGTCATTACCGTAGTACTGGTAAGCGAAAGATTCGCCAAAATTCATTTCAAGGTTTGCAAAACAAACCCTGAAACCCGAAACGAGTGGAGCGCCTCAACCAGGGTTGGAGGGCGATCTGCTCCCTACGGAAGCGAACTTTCTTCGAGGCGGCAAGCGGATGACCACCATGATATTAGAACCACCGAGCAAGACGAACTTGGGCGTTGGGCTCGACCCGCACCGCCGCGTACCTGCGGGTCAAGAAGCCGCCTGGAAGAAAAATATTGGAACCAAGCCGATTCCCGCCCGCCTGGCGATGCTGCCCGAAGGGGAGTCGCGGGCGAAGCGTGTGGGAATCAGCGCAATCGTGCAAGTTGCATTGGTTGTGTTTTTGCTGGCGATTCCCCTGGTATTTCCGGAGCAGATGAAGACGGCGCTGCGGTACTCCTACACCGAGATTGCTCAGCCGATTACGGAGATTCCCGTCGCGCCACCGCCGCCACCTCCCAAAATTGTAAAAGTGAAAGCGCCCGAGCCGCAGCCGGTCGTAGAACCGGTGTTGAACCCGAAACAGCCGCACATTTTTGTGACGCCGAAACTGAACCAGCCGCAGCCTAAAGTGCACACCGTGGAAACCAAGGCACCGGACCTTACCCCGGTCCTGCAGCCGGCCATGATTGACACGACGCAACCGAACCAGCCGAAGCGGCCGAAGGAAGATGTAAAAGTCGGCGTGATGGGCAGCGGTAACGCGACGCCGGCAACGGTGAAGGCGCCGGTCGAGAAGGTGCAGACGGGCGGGTTCGGCGATCCTACGGGATTGCCCGGCAAGGGAAATCCGAACGCGCACCTGATCGTCAATGCACAAGGTTTGAACACGTTGCCGAACGGACCTGGCTATGGCAACGGTACGGGCGGTGACAAGGGGATTCGCGGCACGGTGGCCAGCACGGGATTTGGCAGCGGAACCGCAGTGCCTCCGCAGGGCGGCGGGAAAAAGGGTTCGGTGCAGGCGGGAGGTTTTGCGGACCAGAACGCAGCGGTCGCAGAAGCTCCGAAGAAGAAAACCGGCAACGACGGTCCCGCAGATACCGCTGTTGTCGTCCTGGACAAACCTCGTCCGGAGTACACGGCGGAAGGGCGTAGTCTGAGGTTAGAAGGCGATGTCGTTCTGGATGTGGTTTTTCAAGCAAACGGCCACGTGCAGGTAAATCGAGTGATCAGCGGTTTGGGACATGGGTTAGATGAATCCGCGTCCAAAGCCGCGCAGCAAATCAAGTTCAAGCCGGCTTTGCGCGAGAGCCAGCCTGTGGACTATCCGGCTCGCGTTCGCATTGAATTCCGTTTGGCCTACTGAGGAGAAGTGAGATGCGCAAGTTTCTGATAGGTGTGCTTTTTTTTGCCGCATGCGGCACCGTGGGGCTGGCTGCGGACGACGATCAGTCCAAGAAGATCGCCTTGCTGCCCGAACAGCCGCGCACGATGGAACAAGTCATCGACCGCGTGACGAACAACGAAAACCATCTGTACGGGAAGATGAAGGAATTTTCGCCGCTGGTGGAAACCTATATCCAGAACCTGAAAGGGGACAAGGAGCTAGGTGCGGTTCCGGCCGGCGACAGATACTTTCTAGGCAAGGCGGATTTCACCAAGGGCGTGGGCCTGGTTTCCATTTCCGATACGAACAGCAAGGGCAAAAAGATTTTCGTGGGGATCGGGAACTTCTTTTCTTTCGCCATGCAGTATCTTCCGGACGGCTTTTTGCAGATGGTGTTCATTGACTCCAACGGCTTCGACCGGCAGCACTACAAGTTCGACTATGTGAAGCGTGAATTCCTGGGCGAAGTTCGCTGCCTGGTGTTCGATGTGACGCCATTGCCGAAGAGCGGCAAAGGCCGGTTCCTGGGCCGCATCTGGGTGGAGGATCAGGACTTCAACATCGTACGGTTCAACGGTGGATACGGCGGCGCTGGCCATTCCAGCTGGTACTTCCATTTTGATAGCTGGCGGTCGAACGTACAGCCGGGATTGTGGCTACCGACGTTTGTATACAGCGAAGAGAACAACTTGCACTATGCGATGACCAAAAAGCTGGACTTCAAGGCGCAGACGCGCATCTGGGGCTACAACCTCGGCCACACGTCGCAGGAGCAGGAACTTAGCAAAGTGCTGGTGGAAAGCAACGTTACCGACGAGACTTCCACAAACAACGACTTGTCGCCACTGCAAGCGCAGCGTTCCTGGGACCGCCAGGCGGAAGACAACGTGGCAGACCGGCTGCAGCGCCTTGGGTTGATGGCACCCAAGGGCGAAGTGGACAAAGTGTTGGAAACAGTGGTGAACAACCTGGAAGTGACCAACAACCTGGAAATCGAGCCTGAGGTACGGGCGCGAGTGATGACGACCACGACGCTCGAGTCTTTCACACTGGGGCACACGATCGTTTTGAGCCGCGGGTTGATTGACGTGCTACCGGACGAGGCCAGCCTGGCCGCGATCATCGCACACGAACTGGCGCACGTGGTGCTTGGCCACCGCATGGATTCGCAGTACGCGTTTTTTGATCAGCTGCTGATTGACGACAAGGATTCGTTCCGCCACTTTGGTTTTGCCCGGACGCCGGAAGAAGAGGATGCGGCCAATCACAAGGGCGCGGAACTGCTCAGCACTGCGCTCAAGAATCCGCAAGTGGCCAAGGTATGGCAGATGAACAACGCTTCGATGTTCTTCCAGGCGTTGCAGACGCGCCAGAAGGAAATCCCCAACCTGATTAGCGCCCATCTTGGAAATCGCGTGCCCAATTTGCCGAATCTAGGGTCGACACCGGTCGCCGCTCCCGTGGAAACTGCCGCTGCTGGAGGCGACACCAAGGCCGCGAACGCCCCCAAACTGGCCGCATTGCCGATCGGCGGGCGTGTGAAGATGGATCCCTGGAGCGACAAACTGGAAATGCTGAAGAGCAAGCCAGTGGGTACGGTCGCCGAGCGCGAAAAGATGCCGTTTGAAGTAACGCCCTTCATGCCGTATCTAACGCGATTTGGTGCCGACAACACCAAGCCCATTGCCGCCAGCGCGCAACAGGCGCCTGATGGCACCGCGGTTGCCGATCCGCCGGCCGCTAAACCCTGACATAGTTTTTTACGAACTTGGCCCGCAGGGAGTGAGCCTGCGGGCCTTTTTCATTGTGCGCGCTACTGACCCGGCGCGATTTTTCAATTGGGCGAGGAAAGATTCTTGATGAGCTTGTAGGCGACTTCTATACCGTCATAAAAGTCTTTCACGCCGACTCGCTCGTCCTTGCCGTGGGCGCGGTTGTCGTTCACCTCAAAAAACATGCAAGCGATGCCGTAGGTAGGAATGCCGGCGATGCGCAAGAAGCGGCCATCGGTGGCTCCTGTGGACATGGTTGACACCACCGGCAAACCAGGCCAAAAAGCTTCGACCGTTTTCTCTTCGGCATGAACGACCTCCGGCAGGAGCGGCGACGGCGGCACGCCGACCGTCGGAATGACGTTCCCCTGGTCGTCTTTGTAAGGAACGATGGTAACCACCACCTTGGGGTCAGCGGCCACCTTTTGGAGCGTCTTGCGCACCACTTCCGGATCCTCACCGGGGAAGATGCGGCAGTTCACGTTGGCGCGGGCCGCTTGCGGGAGAGCATTGGGTGCGTGGCCGCCGTTGAGCATGGTGGCAACACAGGTGGTGTGCAGCAAGGAATTGTAATATGGCGACTGCGACAGGCGCCCAGCTGCGGCCCGATCCGGAGGGTCTTTGACGACAGCGTGGTGATCCTGCGCGGTCTGGCCGCTCGAGAACGCCGCTGTTTTCTGAAAATAGTTGCGAGTGATTTCGTTCACGTTCACCGGGAAAGAAAAATTCTGCAGACGGCTGAGCGCCCCGGACAGATGATAGATGGCATTGTCCGGCGAGGGCAGCGAGCTGTGACCGCCGGGATTCAACGATTCGAACTGATAATCCACATAGACCTTTTCGCTCGCCTGTAGCCCCGCCAGCAGCCGCTGGTCCCCGTCGCGTTCAAATTCTCCGCCGTCGAGGTTGATGGCGTATTCAGCTTCGATCCAGTCACGGTGGTTTTTGAGCAGCCAGTCCACGCCGTTGGCGGTACCGCCTTCTTCGTCGGCGGTAAGCGCAAGAATAAGATCGCGGTCGGGAACGTAGCCTTCCCTTTTCAGACGAATGAAGCTGGCCACCAGAAGCGCGTCGCCGGCTTTCATGTCCTCGGCACCGCGACCGTAGAAGTAGCCGTCCTTTTCGAGAAAGACGAAGGGATCGCTGGTCCAGTCCTCACGGCGCGCTTCCACTACGTCGAGGTGGCCAATGAACAAGACCGGCTTGCGCTTTCCCGCGCCGCGGTAGCGAAGGACCAGATTTCTCTTGGAGTCGCGCGGACCGGCGAGATGGATGTCCTGCTCTTCGAAGCCAGCTTCACGCAGGCGCGCGGCCATCGCTTCGGCGGCTGCGGTTACATTGCCGACCGAGTTGGTGGTATTGATTTCAATGAGTTGCCGCAGGATGTCGCGAGCGAGCTGCTGATTGCTTTCCTTTTCTTGGGCAGGACCGCTCATTGGAATGCACAAAACGAGTGACAGAAATAGGGCGCGGCTGGTTGCGACGATCATCATTTTTCCCTTTAGACCAAGGTCGCGGAATTTCCGGAATCGCCATCTGCCGGCGGCAGACCAAACGGCACGGTCAAGGCGCGACGAATCCAAGTAGCGACGAACGAGAGCGAGAAAAAAACCAAGATCAGGCTGCCGATCACGACGGACAGCACATACGAGCCCAAGACAAAAAGACCCGCGTTGCGCGGCTGCAGCACGGAACCTTGCAAACGCCAGTTTACAAAGTTGGCGCATTCGCGAGGCCACTTGTAGAGCCAATAGAGGTTGTAGAAAGGGATGAAGTGAAACCAGACCGCCCGCGCGGGCGAAATCGGATGCTGCCATCCGGGAACGAGCGCCAGAACTACATGCAACTTGTGGATGCAAACGAGCCAATAGACCCCGCTGACAAACGCCAGCAGAAACAAATGGAGCGGCGGTATGAACAACTGGCCAGAAACAATCTCGGGATGGCGCGCGAACACGATGGCTTCATCAATGAAGGTTGCGACGCAGAGCAGATAGCCAATCCATATCTTTGGCAGGTGTTGCGCGAGGTCACTGGTTCGGGTGGTTTCGCTTAATTGTGGGTCCACGGAATTTCTTGGTCCTCGCGCACAACACGATCAAGAAGAGTATCGGTGGCAAGCACGTCGCGTCAAACGGCATTGTTGCCAAAGACCATCGGAAAAAGGACTCAATCCGCAGAAACGACGCCGTAATAACGGCGGAGAAACTGGTCCAATACCTGATCGCTGGCCAGCCGCTTGGCCCATTTGACCAGCGTGGCCAGCCGTGTCACGCCGTAACGAACACGCGGGTTGGGCGACTCGATGGCCTCCAACATGACGCGAGCGCAGTCTTCCGGCGTGGTCTTCGATCCGTTGCGGCCCTTGTTCGCACCCTTCGAAGCTCCTTCGTAGATTTTCTGGTAAGGACTGGCGAGAGCTTTTTCGACATACGGTTGCGCCAGTTCTTTCGCGGTCTGTTGAAAATTCGTGACGATATACCCGGGCTCGATCAACACGACACGAATGCCGAAAGGATGGAGTTCGAGCCGCAACGCATTACTCAGACCTTCGAGGGCATGCTTGCTGCTGCTGTAGGCGCCGTAGGTAGGCGGAGTCACGAGTCCGGCGACGCTGCTGATCATCAGTACGCGGCCGCTTCGGCGCGCGCGCATGTGGGGCAGGACGGCCTGCGTTACGCGCAGCACGCCGAAAAGATTGGTTTCGAATTGCTGCTTGAAGTCGTCCATGGCGATTTCCTCGACAGCAGCCATGTAGCCCACACCCGCATTGTTGATGAGCACATCGATCGCGCCATGTTGAGCGAGTACGCGATCGACTGCGTCCTTTACGGATTCGTCGCCCCAGACGTCCAGCTCGATGGTTTCGATCGGCAATTTTTTCTGCGCTGCAAGCGCCTCCATGTCGGCCAGTTTCTTCGCGGAGCGGCCGGCAGCGACGACTCGATATCCCCGTTCGGCCAGCAGGATCGCAGCCGCCTTGCCGAGACCGTCACTTCCGCCAGTGATGAGAACGACTTGCGGTGAACCTGAACCAGGCATTGGCAGTCCCCTTTTCGTCAGGAAAAGCAGCGGGGTACATCTTGGCTGAAGGCCGCGGCAGATTCCAGCGAAGGAGAATCTGACGCAAGCGCGTCGATTCGGGCGGCTCGGGCACACGACGTTTGGGCACACTTCAACGCCTAGAGGGTTATGCAGAGAATAAGGGTGAAGAAGAGTTACGGTGTCTTGGAGACGTTAGAAAGGAACTCCCCAAAATGATGCGTCGGGCTTGGCCAGCTCAAAGCCAGTGTCCCAAGCCTCATGGTCGCGCCAAACTACCAAAGCCTCGGCCTTGCGCCCGCTTTCCGGATGGATCAGGCGCACCTGTTTATGGAGGGGTAGCGGAGCGCCGACGATGGCCATGCAGCCGGAGTGGCTCACATCCACCGTAACAGCATTGGCGCGCTGTTTCTCCTTGTCGTCGTCCCACTCGACTAGAAACTTTACGCGCGAAATGATGCGCTTATGGGAGCGCATGCGCGCCCAACGATCTTCGAGGCTGTTCTGCTTATACGGGGTGATAGCCACGGCGAACCTCTCTGCGGATAGATTTCGTCCGGGGGCGGGGTACTCCTGAAAGTAGTCCCAAGGAAAGACCAGGTCAATGGTACTTTTTCGAAAAAGTCATCTCGATTTGCTACGAGGCGCGACCGGCCAAGGGGCCATAAGGTCAGGCTTCTGGGACCCGGGCAGACACCTGCGAAGCCCTTCGTCGGGGCCCTAGCGACGCACTATTTTAAAAGAAGTTGATAAGGAGAAGGTAACGAACTGAGAGTAACGTAACTCCGGGGTTTTGCATACTTTTGGAGAGATTTTGCCGGCGAATTGCACAGCCTTGCTATCGGTGGCGCTTATGTGTGTGAAACGGAAGGGCATTTTGTGGCAGCATTTCGGCCATGAGCGTGCATTTTCTTAGAACAATCTGCGTGGGTTGGCTTCTCTCTCAAAGCACTCGACGTCTTCACTGTGCTAATAGGTGCGTTCCGAGGAGTCACCACCAACTAAAGTAGTCTTGCAACAACTGGAGTTTTGCCGCTCAACCCCAGCTCGGGCAGGCAAACCGGCAGTTTGTCCGCGCTAAGGGTGTATCTTCGCTCGACACATGGCTTGTGTTGCCACACGCCATGTCCAACCTTCAGCAAATCCATAGTCTACGACCCTTGGGCCCTGGGCCCCTTCCTTAAGTCGCGACTGACCCTTTTAAGGAGAGAAAATTACCATGGGAACTAGATTCCTCTACTCATTACGATGTCTTGGGATGATTGCCCTGGCGGCTTTTCTTGTTGGCTTGATCCCGAATTCGGCTTTGGCTCAAGTGGACAGTCGTACAGGACCCTTCCAACTCGACGCCAATGCCACCAAGGATGCGAGTATTTGTTTCAACATCACTGCGACGGGCGCCTTGACGGCCGCTCCAACCCAGCAAGGCTGCCCGGCTGGATTCACTCTCGTCACCTTCGATTCCGATACGGACGATTGGCAGAATGCCCTAGGCTTCGGTGGAGGCGCAGGCCACTCCTTGGTGCATTCGTTCATCGGCCCGAACACAAGCCCGTCCGAGCCGTTTAATTCTCACGACGACACCACGTTCTTCGCTGGCGGTTCAAAAGATACAAACGGTATCTCGTCAGGACCGTGGAAATACACCAATACGACCGTTCAGGCAAAAGACGACATCGAGCACGCGTATGCCGCGGCGTACACGCTCGAAAACGGACACATCGGCATCTACTTCGGCATGGACCGCTTGGATGCCAGCGGCGACTCGACTGCCGGTTTCTGGTTTGTCCAGGACGGCACCATCTCGCTTGGCGCCAACAAACTGTGGAATGGTCACCACACCAATGGAGACTTGCTCGTCGTTGCCGATTTCACCACAGGCGGCGCGGAAGGGGACATCCACGCATTCAAGTGGTCGTGCTCAGGAACAGGTGCGGCGTGCGACAGCGGCGGCTCTCTCGTTGCGGCGGACGCGAACCTTCTTACGAAGATCGGGTGCGACCCACGCACCGGAACCAGCAACTTCTGCGCGCAAGTCAACGGAACCAGCGGTTTAACCGCCCCGTGGGGTTTCACGGGCAAGCCGACAAGCATCACCACTTTCCCACAGGGCACCTTTATTGAAGGCGGCATCGACCTGCAAGCGGTGTTTGGGAATAACGTTCCCTGCTTCAGCACCTTCTTCGCCGAGACCCGCTCTTCGACCTCTCCCACTGCGTCCCTTCAGGACGTTACACCGCCCGTCTCCTTCCCGCTTTGCGGGATGAGCGTGGTCAAGGTATGCAATGGAAACGGAACGGTCAGCCCGGATGGTACATCCGTGGCTTACTCCTTTGGCGCAACCGTAACCAACGACGGCATCGGAGCTCTTTTCAACATTAAGCTGCACGATACTCTGCCAGACGGCACAACACAGGACATCTCCGTAACCCTGCCGGATAGCTGCAGCGGTACGGCTTGCCTGCAAGCTGGACATACGGCATCGGTTACCAACATACCGTTCACGGCGACAAGCGCGAATTGCAAGGCGGGTGTAACCAACTGCCCGAACCCGCTGTCCGCCACGAACACTACGACCGCCAGCGGTTTCACGTCCTCCAGCGGAGGAACGGAAATCTTCTCGGACTCGCCGGCGGCTACGGCGACATGCTCGACCACCGTCGCCTCCTCGGTCACCATCAAGAAGGCCTGCGACGCGGCCAATGGCGGCGCAACGTTGTTCGACGCCGGCAGCGTTGTCGAAGCGAAGGTGTTCTTTAAGTACCAGGTGTGCAACACCGGGTCGTCTCAACTCACCGGCATTACCGTCGTGGATGACTGGGGCAACCCACTGCAGCATGATTCACTGCCCAGCATCACTACCCTCGCTCCGGGGGCGTGCTCGAGCGTCTTGACCGGAAACTACATCCCGAACAGCATTGACTCCACCACAGGCAGATACGGATTCACGGATACGGTTCGCGTCACAGGTGCAACCTCGACCTTGGGTTCGAATCCAACGCCTGCGAACGGCTGCCCAACCGTAACGGATCTGGCATGCGATGCCATTACTTGCCCGATCTGCTTTGACAGTGTTTGCACAGGTCAGGACCAGCCGTCTCACATCCCGTAAGTTTTACGGGTAGACGGATATCCCACTCCGTCGTGTTGGGATAACCTAACTTAGCGTCAGGGCGCCTCGGTCTTGCCGGGCGCCCTGCTTTTTTTTCTTAGAACTAATTCGGCATTGATCGGGGGTTGTTTTCGGTGTGGAGGTTCGGGTTGAAGTGGCTGATCAATTTGCTGACGCTTACTTTATGGGTGTCCGCTCTTTCGGCCGACTTTCGCGCGCAGGACAAGACCTTTCCCTCGAAAACCCGCTCGGCTTCTCGCATTAGCGGTCGACTGATTGGTACGCAAGGGACTCGCCAGGTTATTGTCGAGTACAACCGTGACGCTGGCAGGGAAATCTTCATGGGAACTGTACAATCCACCTGCAGGGTTCCTGCGAAGGCGAATGCCCCCGAAAGTACTCTTATCGAACTCTCCGGAATTCCCAAGGGAAGCCAGGTTACGGTTTTCTATGTTCGTCACGTTCGGAGAATGCACGGAAGGGAAAGGGTTGAAAACGTGATCCTGGCTCTCCGGCTTGACCGGCTCAGCGGAACTTTCTCCGTCCCCGTCGGACAAACGATTCCCTGCTACGAATCGGCCGCGACGCCGCCACCCAAGTGAAGGCGGTCGCGCGAACCAAGGAAGCGCGCGTCCACCAAGGCACTTTGACATCCTCCTAAAAATGGTCCCTATTGGACCCTGAACGTAACACTGTTGCTGGAAGCGCCTGACGTGGTCGCCGCTTTTTTGGAGCCCGAGCTGAGCGAAGCTTGCGCTGTGGCCGAGTACGATCCGGCGAGAGACTTTCCGTTTAGCCTGTAGTTCCACGTCGCTAAGCCACTGGAATTCGTCGTTGCGCTTTGCATGGCCGTGCCGCCGTTCGGTGTTCTCACCGTGAACGTGACATTCGCGCCTGAGGCTGGGCTCCCGCCGTTTGTGACCGCGGCGGTTAGGGAAACGGTGCCGGGTGCTGTGAAGGTCGTGTTAGCAACGCTCAGCGTGACCGCCAGCGCCGGGGCAGTCACAACCGTGGCGTTGGCACTGCCGGATCCGTTTGCCGTTCCCTTTGACGCGTTCACGTTGACCGCGTACGTTCCGGCTGACGTTCCCAATGGCGCGCCCTTGCCGAGCACCACGGAACTTGACTGGCCCGGATTCAAGTTAAGAGTCGAAGCCGACAGGGAAGTGGACCAGCCTGTAGGTTCGGCTGAACCAAGACTGATTGTGCTGGCCCCACATCCTGAGGAGTCATTATTGGTTACAGATACTGTGTAGCTTGCGGTCTGTCCCGGATAGATGCTCGGATCCGGCGGTGTAATGGCGACAGTTGGCTCTGACGACGTGCAGGAACCTCCACCTCCACCATAGCTTACACTCAGCGTGAGTCCGCCCGGCGTGGCTCCCAGCACTGAAATAGACACGTTAGAGTAGGCGTCGGTCCATGTCTGGCCCGGCGCAAGAACGGTGTTGTACCACGACCCGACGTCACTGGCAGTGAAGTCCACGACGTTGGTGTGCTTGCCGGTCGTGGGCGATTGGTAATGAATCAATGCGCCGCCGAAATTCATGAATCCGATGGTTGAGTCGTAGCTGCCGACAGGCTGTCGGTATTCCACCCACAGATATTCGCCGGTCGTTGCGTTTCTTTGAATCTTCAGACCTTGCAAGCCGGGCGGGTTAGTCTCCAACGGTTGCAGGGTGTAGGTCCCGCTGCTCTGCACCAATTGGTAGTTCGGGCCGCTGGCCATCCACTTCAGAATTTCTGATTTGTGCTGGGCCGAGTACGTCGCCAAAGTCCAAGCGCCCATCGCTGAGAAGAAATCGTTGAACTCGCCTATGGTGCCCGGACTGCCGGATGGGCCCAGCACCGCCGTCGGCTCATCCGTGACAGTTCCGGCATGGTCAAGGCCCAACTGATGGCCGTTCTCGTGGGCCGCGAGGATGACGCCTTGGTCGCGCGTGTTCAGGTAACTAGAAATCAGATAGGAAACCGAGGCGGTCAGAGTGCCCGCTGCCGTGCTCCACGTACTGCAGCCCGCACCCGCTGAACCGGAGGAAGTCACACCAGCCCATCCGCAAGAAAGACCGGGGAAAACGATATTGATCCGCGTGTAGCTTTGCAGGTTAACGCCTGCCGTAGATGCTGCGGCGACTGCATCATAGAAGATCTGCGAAACATTTACGCAGGTGTACGAACCTGAAGCGCCAAGCGTAAAAGGCCCGAACACACTTCCCGTCGCCCAAGTCTGGCCATAAGAAGCTTCCTGCCAGTAACCGTTCAGCGAGTGGCCGCTGCTGGTGTCAAAAAAGACATCATTGACTTGCTGCGGCGTAACGGAAACCTGCGCGTCCTGAAAGTTCACGATCAGCACGGCGATGTTCTGCGCGCCGGTGGTGCTGCAAGAGTTTTGCGCTGAAGTGACCCCTGGGTTGCCAACCACAATCAGCAATGCTAGAGCGCAAACCACGGCTTGCCGGGCAACTGGCACGGGAATCCAGCGGTAAGACCGAACCTTGCGCGACAAGGCTATCACTGCGAGCACGGCAAGGAGCGAAAAACCAATCAAAATTGCTTGCTGGCTTCCGCCAAGGTTCTTCACTTCGGCTAGAACCGCGGAAGCTCCGCTGTTGCCCGAGCTCACTTTGGATACCGCCACGTCGGAACCGATCTTGACCCCTTCCACTGCCACTGTCGGCCCGGGGTTAAAAACTGGCACTTCAGTCTTCGAGAAATGAAGATTGAGCCGAACTCCACCGGCGTTCAGCACCCAGGATTCCTGCGAAGTCTTCAGGTCCGGTGAATCCATGACCCAGTGCTCGACGGCTCCGGCGACCGCCACGTGCGATTCCAGCAGATGCGCGGCGTTGGGAAATTTCGCAGCCAAATCCTCAAGCAGTTCTGCGGAAAAAGAAAAGGACAGCGCGGCGTGGGGGTCTTCCTGCATCAGGGCGCGCAGCGCAGCCGCACGTTGTGCCAGCACAGTCGCTGCTTGACCTCGGACCACCGCGGCACTACTGGAGTTCTCCTGCATCTGTCCATGTAGTTGAAGCACGCTGTTGTTCAACGCGCGAACTTGGGCGCCATGTCCGCTGTCGCGCGAGTGGGAACTCGACGAATTTCCTTGGGCGAAGAGGCCACCCGCTAGAATGTTGAAGACCAGGATCGCGGTGAGAAGTCGGAAAGGAGAGAGGAAAACTTCCTTCGCGCCTTGGGCCCCTGTAAACCACTCTTTCATATCGCCCCCCAGGCTTCTCGTAGCCTAAGAAGGGCGTACTATTACTTCTACTGGTCAGGCGTACAGAAAGAGGACAGCCGTCTGTCGGCCTAAGGGAACTTGCCCTAGGGTCCAGGGATCGTCTAAATAATCATCTAACCGTGTGTGTTATGAATCGATTACGGGCGCGCTGAAAGTTGTTCTTGGATCAGCTTCTCGAATGCCGCTTCAGGTTGCGCGCCACTGATGAAAACCCCATTAATGAAGAAACCGGGGGTGCCGTTGACACCAGCTCTCATGCCTTCCTGACTGTCCTGTTGGATCTGAGCCTTGTACTTTTCGCTGGCGATACACGCGTCAAACTGCTTTTCCTCAAGCTGTAGCTTTTGAGCCTTGGTTACCAAACCCGGCTTGTCGAGCCAGGCCTGATCGGCAAACAAAAGGTCATGGTACTCCCAGAATTTTCCCTGCTCGCCGGCACAGCGCGCTGCTTGCGCCGCGCCCATCGCCTGAGGATGAATCTGGGAAACCGGCATGTCACGAAAGGCGAGAGCCACACTCTCGCCATGCTTGGCTAGAATGCTTTTCAGTGTGCCCTGCACCTGTCCGCAAAATGGGCACTGAAAGTCAGAAAACTCGACGATCATGACTTTCGCTTTGGGATTTCCGCGAACTCGTGCCGGATCGAAACCGACTTGGGTTCGCGGCGGTCCTAGCAGAATAGATACCTTTGTCTGCTCGCGAAGCCGGTTTGAATATTCCTGGCGCGCCTGCTGGATCTTCGCCTTCTTCAGCGACTGCTGCAATTGAGACTTGACTTCCTCGTACGGCTTCCCGATCTGCTCCTTTTGCACAGCGTAGATTGCGGCCAATTCGACCTCTGTCGGCTCCGGTACCTTGGCGTCCACTTCTTGCTCCAGAAGCTTGTCGGTCGTGAGCCCTCTCTTCTTCGCTTCCACCTCGAGGAGTTTCTGTCCGATCAGTGTATCCAGCGCCTTTTTTTTGATCTGATACTCCTGTTCGCGAATCGGACGCAACTGGCTCGCTACATAAGGTGCCAGATCCTCTTCGGTAATCTTCTGATCATCAACGCTTGCCAATTCCGCAGCGGCCGGCATGGCTGACCCCGTTTTTTCGGGCGCCTTGTCGGGAGCTTTCTCCGCAGCTTTGTCGGGAGTTTTCGCTTTCTTGGAGGATTGCGCCGTGCAGGTCGGCAGAATCAGAAACGCACAGCATATTCCAAAAAGCACCTGGGATGCTCTCATGGCTGGTTTCCTTCGTGAGAACGCGGGATTTGGCCAGACTATCCCACTCAGAAATGTTGGAGTCAACGGGTTTGTCCGCCGGACTGATTTACCCTTTTCTCTTGCGCTTCCTGCCCCACCGGAGTAGCGTCCCTTTGACGGCCGTGCAGTTTTAAGTCTTCAGGCAGGACTTTTTTCCTCAGCGCTCCTCCGCGTGCTGTCTGGACTCGGCCCCAGGAGGATCCTCATGCGAAGTCGTTGGTGTGTGTCTCTATTGGTGTGTCTGGTTTCACCGTTCGTGTCATCGAGAGCAAGCGCGCAGGACATACTGGTTCCCGCCGGTACCCTGCTTCGCTGCACGATGAACGAACCCAATTTTTCTTCAGCCACAGCCCAGGTCGGTGATCCCGTACTTTGCCATCTCGGATCGGTGCAGCAGTTTGGGCACAACGCCTTTCCGCGCGGCGCGTACATGACCGGCCATCTCGAAGCGGATAAAGACCCCGGCCACTTTTGGGGCAAGGGCTACTTGAAAATCGTATTTGACCGGATCGGCACACCTAATGCCGACATCAATGTGTCCACCAAAATCATCGGCACGCGGAACTACTCCGTGAATAGAGAAGGCGACATTAAAGGCAAAGGCCATCCCAAACGAGATGTTATCGAATGGATGATTCCGCCTTTGTGGCCCTGGAAAGTCTTGATGTTGCCGGCGCGCGGCCCGCGGCCTACGCTCAAGGGAGAACAAATCCTGACGCTGCGGTTGATGGAAGACGTCACGGTCCCGCGCCCGACTCCTTCGTACAATTCACGCGACTGGCGCCCGCCCCACGCGCAATTGCGTGAACAGCCTTCCGCTTATCAATATTCCTCGAATCCCGTTCGCGACTTGCGGCAGTCCTCGGTCGAAACTGTGACCAGGCCAACCATGACCAACACAGGCTTCGTGACTTCAATGGATCCCGCTTTCAGGCAGACGTCGCAAGAACAGGCCCCGCAGGTTGTGCCTGCGCAGGCCGAACCACCAGTGCCACTGGCGCCGGCGCTTGCACCGGCCGGCGATCCACGCACGTCATCCTCGTCGCTGACGCTGATCGCGTTGCGAAACGAAACCATCTGGGCAGTCACGGAGTATTGGCTAGCCGGCGACCGCCTCGATTACGTTCTCCCCAGCGGCGCGCACGAATCTTGCGCGCTCAATGACGTAGATTTGATGCGGACGACACAACTCAATTCTGAGCGCGGCAAGAGCGTAACGTTCCGAGATGCTCCCGCGCACCAACCAGTGCTTTAATTCCGATTGCGGCAAAATTGGAAAGGCCGGCCTGATTTTTCAGACCGGCCTTTTCCATTCGAACTACAGGGAGTTGAGAAACGCGATGAGTTGCTGCTTCTCGTTGTCGGAGAGATTCATTTGAAAACGCTGGTTGTAGAAGTTGACGAGTTCGGTTAGGTTTTGCGCAGCGCCATTATGAAAATACGGCGCTCGTGCTGCGAGTCCGCGCAGGATGGGGCCTTTGATGCGGTTCACATCGCTGCAGAGTCCGGTCAGCAATCCCTTGCCGGGATCGGTCGTGTAAATCGGTACAGAAGGAGCGCCCGCGGGTGCAAACGGATTCGGACAGCCGGTAATCTCGAAGACTGGCAAATCCGGCATACTGAGTTGCGCGAGACCGCTCGCAATCACCGGGTCCGACTCATTCACAGGATCGTGGCCGGTGCTGATATCCAGCGGCAGTGGCAGCGAGTGGTTTCCGACATTGGGCGTATCGTGGCAGGTGGTGCAGTTGCCCATGATCGTAGCCGGTTTGCCCAGTGCTGCGTTGTCATTCAATCCACGCACGTTGGTAATCGTCAGCGGATGCGAATTGAAAATTGCCTGGCCCGCCGCAATATCTCTTCTCGCGGACGAGTTCGCGTTGGTCCATGCATCGAACAAAGTCATGGCGCTGGGATTGAATGGCTCGCCCGACGGGTCGGCTCCCAGCGAATCGTTGGTCCCCGGGTAGTATTCCGCGTCCAACAAATGCACTGGATCGCCCTGCGCACCGTTTTCGGAAAGCAGACCAGCCCGATGATCCGCCACCTGGCTGCTGTACAGGCCGAGCTCAAAATTTACAATGGCGGTCTGCTGGGCGTCGGTCGGCGGATTGGCGGCTTGCGCGTGGCCGGTCGTGGCATCCACGGCCTGCTGTTTCAGGTCCGCGATCAAGTTATTCATGAACGTCGCTTCGTTGTTCAGCAGCAGCGTCGAACTCTCGCGGCCATCGAACATGATGGTGCTCAGAAAACGAAGGTTTGTCGTCGGCAACGGCCGCCGATACAGAGAGATGGTTATCGCGCCGGTCGTCTTATCGGTCATAACGGCGCACCCGTAGGGATCGCGCACTGCCCGAATCTGAAATTGTGGGCTTGCTGCTAGCGTGATCGGGACCCGGATCAATCCGGCACTCAACAAGAGGCTATGCGCAGCCGGATCATCCGGGCGCGGTGAATTCGGACAATTCGCGCCATCAAACTCCGCAAACAGCGGATCGCGGCCTTTTGTCTGATGGAATCTTTCCTGAACGTTCTCTGTGCTGAGTCCCATGGCGTTTGCGGCGATATGGCAGGTTCCGCAGTTGCGTCCATTCGTCCCAAGGTTCTCAAAAAACGGATTCTTAGAGCTCGTATCGATTTTCCCGGCCGTGTTATATGTTGCGACAAAACCGGTTGGATCGAGGAATGGCAAAAGGTTTGGAATCACGGACGCGGACGCAATTCCCGCCAGAACAAACAAAGCAGTCAACGCCAGGGCGCGACGCGCTTTGAAACAGACAAGGCTAGATACAAACTTCGACTTCATTTAGGGTTCCTCCCGGCTCCGAGCCGGTGCGGTCCGGCGGCAAAAAGCCAAGTTATGGTTGTTGTAGAACTTGCTGGCAAGGAGCTCGGGACACAAGCAACCCCTCGCCACGACTCTCTAAAAGACTCAAGTATCCTGAAGATTTCTGGCGAGATTGCTCCGACTCTTACGGTTTGGCAATGCGTGGCGGGTAGTATTGTGGTGGAACAAAGGTGACTTTCTAACTGACTCATTCTATTGGTTTTGTGCTAGGATCGGTTAGAAAGAAGTAAAAACTTTGGCGCTTCAATCACCCCAAAATGTCACCTCGTCGGGTGCCTCGACACTGCGTTTTGCCAACGGCTTTGAGTTGCGTAGTCGTACCCGGGAGCTTTATCGCAACGGAATTCGTCTGAAGCTGCGCCCCCAGCCGTTTCACGTGCTACAGATTTTGCTGGAAAACGCCGGCGAGATCGTTACCCGCGAAGAATTTCAAAAGCAGCTTTGGCCCTCCGACACGTTCGTCGACTTCGAGCACGGACTCAACAGCTCGGTGAAAAACCTGCGAGCCGTGCTGGGCGATTCCGTCCAGGAACCACGCTATATCGAGACGGTTCCTAAAATCGGCTATCGCTTCATCGCGGCGGTAGAGCGCGCGGCGTCTGAAGACTCCGGCGTTCATCCGGTTCCTCCGGAAACGGCGTCTGTCGGTATACCAGCCGAGCCGGCTACCGGGTCAGCTAACGTTAGCGAGACCTCTGCGATGTCCCGCCGCTGGACCGTTGTCTTTGCTTTGTCCGCCTTAGCGGTCCTCATGACTGCTGGGTATTGGTGGCGGCATTCGCGGCGTTCCGCGGCGCCAGCTCACCTCATGATGGCTGTCCTGCCGTTTGAAAACCTGAGCGGCGATCCGTCTCAGGAATTTGTTGCTGACGGCCTGACCGAGGAAATTATTTCGCGCCTCGGCCAGGCGGACCCAGCAAAAGTTGCCGTCATCGCGCGCACCTCAGTGATGCAGTACAAACATTCGGATCAGCAAGTTCAGGCCATTGGTCAAAAGCTCGGCGCTCAATACGTGCTCAAAGGAACTTTGCGGCGTGACGCAGACAATTTCCGCATCACGACTGATCTCATTCGAGTCCGCGATCGTATTCCCGTTTGGTCGCATGAATACCAACGCGGAGCTAACAGCCTGAACGAAGTTCAGCAGGAAATCGCAGTGGAAACTGCTGACGCGATTTTTCTGGTCTTGGGCGAGCAAAAGCACGCCGAACCGGTGCGAACTGCGACAACCACGTCGTCAAACCAATCCGATGCTTATCTTCATTATCTAAAGGGGCGCTTTTTCTGGAATCGCCGCACAGAACAAGGCTTCGAGCTGGCAATCCGCGAATTTCAAAGCGCAATCGACAAGGAACCGGCGTATGCCCAGGCCTACACCGGGTTGGCGGATTCCTACCTGCTTACGGCGTCGTATGGCTGGGTGCCGCCCAAAGTTTTCATGCCCAAGGCACGCGAAGCGGCCCTTCGCGCGATTGAGCTGAATGAAGGCCTCGCCGAGGCGCACACTTCTTTGGCCGCGATCGCGCAAAACTACGACTGGGATTGGGCCACAGCGGAGAAGGAATATCGCCGGGCGATCCAGCTGAATCCTAGTTACGCAACCGCCCACCATTGGTACGCGGAATGTCTTGCGCTTCAGGGCCGCTTCGATGAAGCGTTCGCGGAAATCGGCAAGGCGCGCGAACTCGATCCCTTGTCGCTGATCATCGCCGCGGATTATGGCGCAATCCTTTATTTCTCGCGGCAATATGGGCCGGCGATTCAGCAGTTCCATACTGTTCTGGAAATGGATCCGGACTTCCCGCGCGCCCAAATGATCACTTTTGCCTACGTGGAGGAAGGGCGATTCCCGGAGGCGCTGGAGATCGTCAGCCGCTGGCGGACCGGCGAAAGCGCGGCGTGGGGCTGGCCGATGAGCGCCTACATTTACGGCCGCTGGGGAAAACAGAACGAAGCCGAGCGAGCATTTCAGGAAACGCTCAAGTTGAGCCGCAGATCCTTATTTGAGCCGACCAACTACATGCTCCTGGATATCGGCTTAGGCAAAAAAAACGAAGCGCTGGACTGGCTCGAGAAAGCCTGCGCCGAGCATACCGCCAACGTCAACGCAATCAAGGTCGATCCCATCTATGATCCGTTACGCAACGAGCCGCGCTTCCACGCGGTGCTGAAAAAGATTCATCTAGAGCAGTGATTCATTCCGCGCAAGCAATGCGGGACGGAAACTCGACTTACCACCCACCTATCGCGGCCAGAGCCATCCGAATGTGCCCGCAGTGAGCAGGCTATAAATTAGGCCGTCGAAAACCTCTTTCGCGACGACGCTCCACGGTTGGCCTTTCCAGATGCCGTTGCTCAAGATGCCGACACCATACGCCAAAAACGCAGCAATACCCACCACGCCGAACACGTGCCGATAGGACGCACCGCGCAACACCGTATGCGCAGCCAGATACGCGACGAAAATTCCCACGACCAAGAGAAACATGAACCACTGCCCGAGGAACTTCCCCATGTTCGCGGGTCCGCTTGGAAATACGGTCATCAGTGCGACCGGACCTTCAGCAAATTTTGCCTTTGCTTCAGGCGTGTTCATTTCTTTGTGCGTGCAATAAGGAGTGTGATAGAGGCCCGGCGTGAGGTTCGCCGCCCGAAGGACCTTGCGAAGGTTGTCTTCGTCCGGAAGCTTTTTGTAATTGCTGCGGTGATACGGCAGCACCATGTGAATGATCGAGCTAGCGATGAAGACGATCACAGCAGCCAGCAGAATCGGCAGCCACAACGCGGAGAGAGAAACCATCTCACACCTCTCGTTTGAATCGGAAATGACCTGAAATTAAGCGAGAGGCTATCGCGTCACGTAAAAACGGTCAAGCACAGATGCAGCACATGTAGCACGCAAAACCCGCCGCCGCAGTCATTTTGAGTCGGGTTGCCTCCCTACCCATTGGGACAGGTACATGCAAAAGGACACTCCCTCTTTTGCCCGTATCGCTCCACGGTTGCTGCCTCAAACTAAAATCACTATGAAATACCAAAGACTTCCAGGTCTCTTTGGGTCCCTCTTTCTTTTGTTGAGCTGCAGCTCGGCACTTGCGCAGGATCGCGTTTTCAGCTGGCTGCTCGCCAATGACGAAAGAGTTCGACTTGATCCGGGCTACTACCACACCGGACGCACGTATCATCCCGGTTCGAACGGTGGCAACAATCACGTGGACATCAAGTCGCAAAAACCGATCACCATTTTCATGACGCCGGAAGCCGATTGGAACGCCGTCCTGCAGAATCCGCGCGCTGTCGCCCAGCTTCGGCAGGTCTGCTTGCGCGAGCACGTCGTTGACACTACTTACGTTTGCGATATGCCGGCCGAGCCGATGACCCTCATCATCCGCGACGACCGCGCCAGCCTCGATCCCGCTGTATTAGCCGGACTCGGCGCCGTTCTCGATCGCCACGACAAAACCGATCGTGCTGTCTCTACCGGCATCGCCGCCGTCTTTACCGGTCAAGGACCGGTGCCGCGCATCTTCGCGTCACCTAACGACGTTCACATTCAGTATTACCGCTGGGACTGCGTCGAATTTTGCATTCAGCCGGAGATTCAGTGGCTGACGCAGGTGAAGGAAAAATACGAACTCTCTTCGTTCCTGAAGGTCTATGGCGGATTCCTCGCCGATCATGACAACGAGCAGGTCAGCATCAAGATCAAAGCTCCCGTCCCGATGCTGGTGGCCATGTTGCCATCTTCCGTCGCTAATCAACTGTATGCAAAACCCGAACTGCTCGAGCCTGCTCTGGAGAAAACTTCCTGCCAGCAGCGCGCCGTTCAGTCGCTGCAGTTTGAGTGCACGTTCGACATGACTGATGGTCCGCAGTCGCTCATCGTGGTGCCTGAAGCCTCACAAAAGGTCCCGAAGAAAAAAGCGGAAATCCAAATGTGGGCGGCTCGCTGCGTCGCCAACTGCAATCTGCTTGCCAGCAGGAATTAGCCTTCGGGGGTCCCTCCGCTGTCTTGCGCAAGTATTGGATGCAAAGGACTTACGAAGCGGCGTTTCTGTAAGTATTCATTCCAAGGAGCTTACGAAGGCCACCCGAACCGTGGACGTAATATCTAATGGACCGAGGAACAGCGGGGGGACGGCCCTAGTCCTGTTCGGGCTCCTGATGCGTTTCTTACTCTGTTCTCACAAAGTTGCCCGCGCACCGTCATTTAAGTGTGCGCTCTCCCAAGCCCGTACCTTTTGCCTCGAGTTGTCGAAGATCCGGTCAAAATTTGTTAACCGAACCTTTCGAGACGTTTCGCGGTCAAGGATGTTCCAGAGCGGCTCGTATACTCCGTAGGTTTTCAGATAGGCCGCCTGATTGGGCGCCGCGGATGCGTCGGTACCAAACAGAAAGCGATCCGAGTGGCGCCGCATCAACTCGGCAGTTTGTCTGGTCGCTTCTGCGCTGGCTACCAAGTATTTCGCTGCCTGGTCCCAGGAGATGTCCACATAAACGTTCGGCAGTTCCGGGTCGCTCAACATTTGATCCATCAGAGCAAAATAATTCTTGCTGGGCCCCACTGTCCGCCCCAGGCCCATATGCGCCCAGATAATTGTAGCGTTCCGATGCCTTCTAAAAAGTGCTTTCACGTCGTCCAGGTACGCTGGCTCGGACTCGCTCTTTGCAAATGGTATGTCCGCATCGTTGTGCAACAAGACCACCAGCCCAGTCTCTGCGGCAAAATCGAGGATTCGATCGAGCGCAGGATTCCGCAAACTGGCCGTTTCGCCGGCAATCTTTCCGGCTACGAATTCCTTGTGGATGGTAAATTCGCCGATTCCAGTGAAAACTCCAGGAAAGGTCTGCAACACCCGGCGTATGTGATCCACGGCGTACATATCGGCAGGGTTGAATCCGGTAATCATGGGGTCGAATCGCTTCTGCTGCTCTTTGCTCAGCGACTTGTAGGCCATTGCGATACGCGCATCCACAAATGAGTAGTAGTAAAGAGGCGCATCGGAATGGAGGTAGTAAGTCGGAGCGCGATCTCCGTCCACGCTGTGCGACCACTCCTGTTGCAAGGGAATCCCGAACACGGCTGCTCGGCCCGCCTTGTTCCCCATCATGTCGAGCAGTTCTCGGATGCTGGGGCCTTCTTGAATGTTGTTGGTCAGATGGACGTGTGCATCGTTAAATTGGTAGGCATCGTTGCTCTGCGGGTTCGCCGGCGCAACGCATGCGCCAGAATTGCCTAGCACAACAAGACAAAGAATCTGCCCCATATTCCTGACAAAGCACTGCTTCATCTTCGCTCCTCTCCTGACCATCCTTTATGCCGCCTTGATCGCAGCGAGTTGCCAGGCAAAAACTTCCGGGCCGTTGAACACGAGGCGATCCTCGACTGATCGCCTCGTGGCTCAACGGGAGATTCGTTTTTATTCCTTGCAGGCGTTACGGAAAGATTCCGTCAGCGCCTGGACACTTGGGTAGCCCAACGCCAACGCCGCCGAAGCATGGTCGCGAAACTGATGGTTCAATGCCGCGGAGGTTTCCCCGTTGCAGTCCGGCTCTCCCGGCGTACCTGCGTTCCGGACCGTGATCCCGCTCAGGGTGAACGTCATGTTAAAAACGGGCGCAGTAGTGCCGGGGATATCAGTGCCGATGATGTCGGTGCCGATGCGCAGCCAGTCCGGTGAAAGGCCCGTGTTGCGAATCCAAGCCTGCAAGTCTCCCGGGATGGCCACGCCGGGCGGGACGATGGGCTTTGGCGCGGAGAGGAACAGAAAGTCGCCGTTGTTCACCAATACCTCCGGCCGGAAGAAATAGCGGCCCGGTCCCAGAGCGATCGGAGTCGTGAAGGTAATCGCGATTTCCACTTCCTGACCGGTCACCGCACCTTCGCCGTGCGTCGTATTCAGTGGCTTCTTGTTGATGCTATTCACCACGCTGTTGAGGACGGTGAAGTTCCCGTTCAAGATGGCGCCGCGTGCATGCAGCGTACCGTTGTTCGCGGCACGGGTTGCAAATCCAATCTCGTGGTCGCTCGGAGAATTGGCGCGGCTAGGAACATCGGGGATTCGATTTTGATCGGAGTCCAGCGGGAAAACGTGGTAAATCTCCACTTCCACGTTTTGCAGGTTCGCCAGCGTCGCTCCGTTGGTGAGCAAGCCGGTGATAGTGGCTCCGGTCAGGACCGTGGTCTGGTTCAAAAAGAAATCGTCGGCCGTTTCGGTTTCCACTTTGTTCGCACTAGGGGGCCTAGACAGCGCTCCTAGTTTGCCGTCGGGATTACCTGTGTTTACGACCACCTGGGGCCCTTGTGCGGCCGCTTGGCTGCAAAAACCGGCAGCCCCTAGCGTAAGCATTACGGCAAGAAACTTCTGAAAACTAGAATTTCGCACTTCGCTCTCCTTTTTCTTGGTTCTCTCTTGAAACTTTTGTGCTGCTGATAAATCCGAAAAAGCGCGGTTGCTCGCTTGCTATACCTACGATGCGTTTCTCAGCGTTTTGTATGCGTTTGTATACGTCTATATACTGTAGTATGTTTGTCCTGTAATTGTCGCAGTTCTTGTTTTCGATACGCTGCTTGGCCATACTTTCTCCTGCAGCTGGCTGTCGCTGGCCGCGCGCAACGCACGTTTTGTGACAACTCCGTTAAGAAAAAAGAGCATGACCAAGACCAAGACCAAAAAACCTCGCAGATTCGCTCGCTCCACTCCGCCCGGCCAGCGCACTCTTGACGCCTTGCCACCGGACGCGCTTCAGGACCGTAAAGGCTCACGCGGCGTTCAGGCCTACGAACTCCTGCGCTCCGCCATCGCTAGCGGCAAACTGAAACCCGGCGACAGAGTGCTCGAGAGCGAATTGGCAGTGCTGCTCAAAATGAGTCGCACCCCGGTGCGCGAAGCGATCGCCTTACTCGAAACCGACGGCTTGATTTCTTTGGATAACGCACTCGGGAAGGTCGTGACCAAACTCGATTATCAGAGCGTGATGGAACTATATGCGGTGCGCGAAGTGCTCGAGGCGACCGCCGCAGCCCTCGCCGCTCGCAACGCCTCTGAGATTGAGATCGCCACCTTGCGCAACATGCTCGAACTGGAAGAGCAGCTAATCGGCGATCCGGGAAAACTCGCGGACCACAATCGCCGCTTCCACGAAGCTATCTATTACTGCTCCCATAACCGTTACATCTTGAAGATGCTGCAATACATTCAGACGGCGCTACTGCTGCTGCAGCCGGCGGGACGCACCGGCGCCGATCGCCGCGACACTGCCTTGCAGGAACATCGCACCATAGTCAGCGCCATTGCGGCACATGATCCTGGTGCCGCTGAAGCCGCGACTCGGGCGCACGTCCGCAACGCCCAGCAGGCTCGGATCAAGCTTTTGTTGCAAAGCACCTGATCTACAAATCTCGCAGCGAGCAAAAAATTTGCCGCTGAGAGAACATTCCATAACCCGCGCAGGAACAAAAAAGGCCGGTCTGAGACTTGCTCAGATCCGGCCTTGAATGCGGAAAAGCAAAAGCCCCAAGCATGGATTAGATGCTCGGGGCTTCTGTAATTTAATCCCGGCGGTGACCTACGTTCCCACACAGTTACCCGTGCAGTATCATCGGCTCAGCGAGGCTTAACTACCGTGTTCGGGATGGGAACGGGTGTGACCCTCGCGATATGACCACCGGAAACTCGGTGCGCGCAGAAATGCTGCGCTGACAAACTGATTTGGCTGGCATACAAGTTCGACTTTTCTGTATGAGTCGAACAGAACTGCGAATTGATTACAAGATGGCTCATGGCTAGAGCCAAGTTGCGAACTCACCCAGATCACGTATTCACGCGATCGACGGTTTGGGTAAGTTTTATGATTAAGCCGAACGGGCGATTAGTACTGGTCAGCTCCACGCATTGCTGCGCTTCCACCCCCAGCCTATCAAAGTCGTAGTCTTCGACTGCCCTTCTTAGACCTTATTGGTCTTGGGAAACCTTATCTTGAGGCGAGCTTCTTGCTTAGATGCATTCAGCAATTATCTCTTCCAGACTTCGCTACCGAGCGGTGCCCCTGGCGGGACAGCTCGTACACAAGGGGTCTGTTCATC